>OLNM01001282.1_pt1 | contig 19428 bp, 32 predicted proteins | sample 1672391 | NCBI WGS metagenome assembly OLNM01 (sample SAMEA3136680, study PRJEB25190) | human gut metagenome | reverse complement strand
CACTCCACCTCCTCAATCTCAATTCCCTCACAATTGAAGACCCAGCCGAAGCCGGCTTCTTCCAGCTCTTTGCGGGTGAATTTTGTCTTAAACTTGCACCACTCACCACACCAAAATATTTTGTTATCCTTTTCGCACAACGTCTGTTCGTGGTTTTTGTAATTTCTTGTTTTCGGCATAGATACTCGATATTTCTTTTCTTTCTCTATCTCAAAACCATCAAGCCATGCACGGGCGAAGGTTTCTTGTTTGCTTTCGTAATAGAACCATCTCAAAAGTTTTTCGTTTTGTTCACCAGCTATCAAATTCATCGCGTCTTGTAAATCTAGGCCGTCTTTTTTTGTCCATTCGAACCAATCAGCCACAAACTGCGGTACTGTTACTTTTTGCGGTTCGTCTAGCAACTTAATCAATTCCAATGCTGTCAATTTATCAATCATCGGTCTTGGTCCACTACAATCTGAAGGTAAATGACTGATACTCTCAATCAACTCTTGTTTATTCATTCTTCCATCTCCTTTGGTGGTTTTGGATAACTCATCCAGAATACTGTATCTTCATAAGTGTTTTCAAATCCAACACCGTTCCCAAAATCAATCCAGATATCAGTGGTTATCTCTTGGGTCTTTGGATTGTATACAAGAACTTCCTCGTCAATTTCTGGAGTTTTACCATCCCAAACAAAATCAAATCCATCCCCAAATATTTCTTTATCGTCTTCATAGATATCTCTGGTTGTCAATTTATTCCATTCATAAAGTGCCACAGTTATGTCTGATGTCCTTTTTGCAGTAGCCATTTTTCCTCCCCACTTTCACATATCTTATATTTTGTTAAGCTCGCCTTGCTTCTGAAATCCTTTAAGAATATGGCTTTCATTCGTTTCTCTTTTTCTAGCTTATGCTTAACTCATTGTGTTAATGTCAAAAATATAAAAATTAAATAACAAAGTTTCTCAAGGCATCATCTAGCTCAGCTTGTTCGATACCAATATATCTCAGCGTTATGGCTGGAGATGAATGATTGAACATCTTCTGTAGTGTGCCTACATCCTTTGTTTTGTTATAGTATTTATATCCAAATGTCTTGCGCATTGTGTGAGTTCCCACATTGTCAATGCCCAATTCTTCAGCAGCTTCATGGATGATCTGGTAGGCTCGTTCACGAGTGATGGCCTTATTTCCTCCTTGCCTGCTCTTGAATAAGAAATGATGGAATGGCTTCCCTTCAACATACTTCCTCATTTCTCGTTTCAACTCTTTTGTCATTCTACGGGAAATCTGTTTGCCAGTTTTTCTTTCTCGTAGCTTGATGTGCCATCCCTGAACATCTTTGACTTTGAGTGTGAGGATATCACCAACACGCAAGCCTGTATTGAGACCAGTGATGAATAGCATGTAATACATTTCATTCCACTCTCTCAGGTAGTCCTTCATGGCTTGAATGTCATCCGTGTCTTTTATGGGTGATACCTCTTCCATACGCTTCCCCCTCTCTATATTAAAATTGATTTTCATAAGGAATTGGGAGTACAGGAATTGAACCTGCATCTGCTGTTTTCCGCCAGCATGCTCTAACCTTTTGAGCTAACTCCCTAACCACTATTAGGAGACCCTCTCATCCATGATATGATTATCATGAACAAGATTATAGTATTTTATTTTGTGTGAGAATACAATAACTTATATTCTCAATTTATAGTACACCTTTCATTCTGGCATACGTTTCCAAGATGCCAGCACGCTTGCGGTAAATTGTAGCATTGCTGACAAATTGCTTTTCTGCAATTTCTTCCCAATCAAGATTTGCTTGTCCCCATCTTAGGTAGAAGATGTCAAGCTGTTCTCCTGTCAGTTGCTTCTTAAAGGATTCAACAGTCTCTTTGAACAGCTCAAGATTCTTCAGGGTCACATCAGTAGCAAATTTCATCACTGTGTTTTCTGTTGGTTTGCTGATGCCAGACTTACCACCCCCAACAAGGTCATCACCATTCTTCGCCATTAATTCTGCTTTGCGTGTCCAAATTGCCCGGTCAATTCCACGAAAATTGAATAATTCTTGATCAAGGTTAAACAATTCTCTGTTGTTTAATTTTTTCATTCAGTAACCTCTCTTTGATAGATTTCAACTATCCCCTTACCTTTTAATTTCTCACAGTGAGCAAGTGCTTCATGTCTTGTTTCAAATTCAGCTTCAGTGTATTCAGCTAAATGCTTAGGATCAATCCAGCTTGCATGACCGTGATACTTTCTTACAACATACATCTTCATTTCTTTCTCCTGCTTTTAAAAGCTATCACGCTAGCCCAGATCAAGCCAGAGAGCCAGATCAGCGCGAGTAGTAGATAGATAAAGTTTTGTAGATCCATTGGTCCGCCTCGTTTAATGTTCTAACGTTTTGATTACAGCTTCAATATGTTCTTTCTTTTCTTGCAACTCTTCCAAACTTTTGAGCTCTAATGCTTTTTTAATAATTTCAAGTTGTTCAATTTCTTTTTTAAACTTGATAAGCTCTTCTACCTTTCGTGCATAGTCTCTGAAATTTTTTGCCCACTCATATCTATCCCATCCAAAAGTATGTAAAAATTCATTGTTTAAATCTTTGTATTTTCTTTCCAAATCTCTATTGACCAGTGCTTGAGAGTACATGATATAAATTGTCATAGCTGAAATTATCAAGCATGCTATAAACATTCCCCAAAACATTAAATCTTTCATTGTTTTACCTCACTTGTAATTCTATTGCGCTCTACTCTTAATTTAAAACTAGTGTCATCACCAAAACATACTAGAGTTGTTTCTTCTTCCCATTGATTTTTAGTATATGGATATCTGTTTGGTCTATTCATCACTCTACCTCCAACAATTCCGGATTTTCGTAAATGTTGCCGATAACTTTGCTTAGATTATTGAATCGAGATTCAACAGAATACAACCGTATTTGTCCTTCATGTTCTGATTCAAAATAAAAACCAATATATTGTCCTTCAAATCCTAGAGTATCTACATCAATCCACTCTCCAAACCTAACAACTTCTGGTCTTTTTATACCGTCTCTTTTGACAATATCCCCCTCAAAGATTTCCTTGCCGTTCTTATCATGCGAGCCCGTTGATTGCATGAGGATGATATCATCTGCACAATACTGGAAACTTACTCCATCGGCCGGCCTACATCCAATAAACTCAAGATTACCTTCAAAGAAGGTCATGTCATTCACTTCATCAACCATTTTTTTATATTGCTTCAACCACGCTCTAAATTTCGGAATCATCTTGCACCTCCTATGAAACTATTAACAATATTTTGCTGTTCAGTATCGATTATTTTATTTTTATAATTCAATATCGGAGCTATAACATCATTCATCAATTCAGGTTTCAAAATGATTTCATTCGTTTCCAAAAATCTTTTACCGTTGATTTTGATTTTGATGTCATGACCGTTAGCAATATGTTCAAGGTCGTTTTTGGATAAATAGATTTCAAATTTACTCATCCTTCCACTTCCTCAAATTTTACAAACGTCATCCAATGAGTAGTCCCTCTTTGCTGTCCAAATAAGGGCTTAAATGGTATTGACTCTAGTATTTTCTTTACATTTACCTGGCAATCGGACCATTTAAAAACTAGTGTACCTCCAATTTTTAGAACTCTCATACATTCCTCAAAACCCTTGGCTAAATCTTCTGACCATGTGATTTTGTCTAGCTGACCATATTGAGCTTTCATTATTGAATTAGGCCCAGCCCATTTGAGATGTGGTGGGTCAAACACAACTAGATTAAATGTATTATCTTCAAAAGGCATGTCACGAAAATCGCCGATAATATCAGGGTCTACGTTGACCTTTTTCCCACATATATCAAACTTTTCTTGTCTGACATCCATAAAAGTTGTATGACTCTCCTTTTTATCAAACCAAAACATACGACTGCCACAACAAGCATCTAGTATCCTTATATCTGTCATTTTTCACCTCTTCAAAGAGCCCGTCTTTTTTTGGACTTATTCCTTTTAAAAATGGGGTTCTTCTTTTCTTTTTTCTTCTGTTTGTGATATTCACTTTCTTTGCTAAAAATAATATCTTCATCTTCAATAAGTTTTCTGATAAAGAAATCGTCTGGAATCATTCTTTCACTTCCTTTACTTCAATGCCCTCGCAATCAAACACCCATCCAAAGCCAGCTTTTTCAAGCATTTCCCGAGTGTGTTTTACGCGAAAATCTAACGGTTCACTTTCTCCACTAAAAAAATATTCATTCAAACTTATACGACAATTTAGGTAGTTGTAGCCTTCTTCTGCCCCTTTTACTTTAACAATATACCGCTTCTCTTTCGCGACCTCGTATCCATCAAGCCAAGCTCGTGCAAAGAGTTCGGAATTGTCCCAATACCATTCTGCAACTCTATCAGACAGGCATGCATCTATTGAGTAGGATAGTGTATGGCCTAGCTTTTTATGTTCTGTGATAAAATCAGCCACATACTGCGGTACTGTGACTCTCTCACGTTCCATAGCACCATCAAACTTACCTTGCTTGTAACCTGCACAATATTTATGAAACCCATATTCACTTCCAAGTTTATTCAAAATTTCATTGATCCATACTGCTTTAGTTCCAATATCAAACTTTTCAATTTGTTCGATGACATCTTTTAGTTTAATTTTATATTTATTGATCATTTGATCTGCGCTTACAATAAACTCTTCTGGTATTTCTACTTTTTCGCCACTGTCAAGAACTACACTAATTGCTATTGAATCATCTGTAGAATAAGCAAACCCGTCAAAGCTACCATAAACTAAAACTTTAGTACAATCCTCCATTTTATAAATCCTCCTCTTCAATATTTGATTTCTTTAGAATGGCAATTTGTCATCTGTGATGTCCATTGGGCTTGCAAAACTTGGTGGCATCTGTTCCGTCATGCTGTTTTGATTTGCGGTATTGTCACGCTTTTCAAGAACTTGAAAACTTTCTGCGACAACTTCAGTCACATATACACGTTGTCCTTGCTGGTTCTCGTAATTTCTTGTTTGGATTCGTCCAACAATTCCCACAAGCATTCCTTTTTTCGTCCAATTACAGAAACGTTCTGCTTGTTCTCGCCACATCACACAATTGATAAAATCTGCATCATACTCATCATTTGCATTCTTGAAATTGCGATTGCATGCAATATTGAATTGAGCAGTTGCAATGTTGCTAGATGTATAGCGTAGTTCTGCATCTCTGGTCAATCGACCAATAAGAGTCACATTGTTAATCATTATTATCCTCCGACATTATTCATTTCAGCAGCTTCCTTGAGCGCTTCTGCTTTCTTTCGTTCCTGCATTTGATATTCTTGATTTAATTTATTCAAGATGACATCTTCTGCAGTGTTATGTTCTGCCATTCTTTGAATGCTCAATTCATGCTCCTGAATAGTCCATTCCATATCTTTGATCTTATTTTCTTGATCTACTAATCTAGAATTGAGATTGATAGCAATGACTAGTGAAATAACTGCCAATGAGATCAAATTGATAATCAGCCAATTGATTTTACTTTTCATCTTCAACTACCCTTTCTATTCTATACTGGCCAGCTTCTCTTCCTTGTTCATTCAAGTGTATATAATACTTGAGAATTGACACATCTTTGCCAGTGATCTTGCTTAGTTCTTTGATCGGAGCAGTACAGATGTATTTTCCTTGATCAAAGAATCTATAATCTGTCAATTCTTCTGGATCTCCCATCAATGTCTTTTCATCAATATTGAAGAATTTGCATAATTTTTGGACATGAGCTGGTTTTATATTCTTGTTTGTGATCCACTGCTGAATTGTATTTTGATTTCTATTCAATTTTTTGGACAGCTCTTTGCGTGTTAATCCTTTACCAAGGATCAACAATTGCAATTGTTGACGAAAGTGATCCATCTGATTTCTTGTGTAATCTCTCATGCTGTCACTCCTGTTCATGACTATTTTTCAAATCCTCAATGAGCCATTCAAGATATTTCTTAGCATTATCCAAATCTTCAAGCCCGTTCTTCTTCTGGAATCTACAAAGATATTTGATAGCATTTCCCCAATAGAATCCCTGAACCCCTTTCAGATTTCCTGCAAAGTTCCGGATGACATCAATGGATTCTAGACCATACTCACCACAATAGTGATTTGGCTTATTCACTGAATCATTCATCTCTTCTAAAATCTGTTCAAATGACCGTTCTTTCATTTTAGTCTTTCCTCCTTAATCCAAATTCCGTCAACCAATTTCCCTTTGCGGTTCTTGATTTCTTCATAGGCTTTATTTAAGCATCCCAAAAAATCATAGTTGAGCATTTGAGAAATTCGCATCAACTCATGCACTACGCTTTTGAGTTGGTAGCCTTGACGGTTGAAGTATGATGCTAGTGCTTGATCCATCATCAATACAAAATAATCTTCTGTTTTTGCAGCTTCTGAGAAAATGAATTTTTCTTGTTCAGGGAAGATTTCTTTTGTGTTGATTCCAAGTTGAAGAGTTAGCCCAATCAATACAACAGTGATGTCTCCAATACTGTCTTTGGTCACCTCTTCATCTTTTTCAGCAATACCTCTTGACAACTCCCCAATTTCTTCATAGAGTTTTAGAAATTGCTTATTTGGTTCTTGTGTGTGTAAGTTACGATCATAGAACCATTTTTGAACTTTTGAAATTAGATCCTTCAGTTTATTGTTTTCCATTCGTTAATACCTCCGACTTTCCATAGTTTCAGGAAATTTAAAAATGTGTTTACTTGCTCCCTTGAAAATTCTGTCAGCAAGTGCTTGATTGTAGATTGTTTTGATGTCATTACTTGACAAGTTTGTGTTGAAGAATGTTGTTTGCCTGCTATCTAAAATTTTAAATAGCACTCTTTGTCTCCATTCATTCGCTTCTTTAAGATTGGCGCTCATGCTACTTTCTTTCCCTAAATCATCCAAGAAGAGAAGGTCAACTTTACTGAGCAGATCCACAGCATAGCTCTCTGTGAAGTCTCCTCTACCATTAAAGCTTTCTTCAATCTTATTGAAGAGAGCTGATGTTGAAATAAAGATCACACTTTTTGGATTCTCGCATTCTTTTGATTGCTCATTCAATGCTTTTGCTAATCCAATAGACAGATGACTCTTTCCGATTCCAGGCGGTCCACTTAGGATCACATTCCCTGTTTCAAACTTCAGATAATCTCTCAGCATCCGTTTTATGAAGTTGAGAGCTTGCTCATTAGTTGAATTGTCTGCTGTATAATTCTCTAATGTCTTATCGCTCAACTCTTGGGAATAGATGCTTTCTCTTTCAAATACTTTATAAGTATGAGACAAGAGAGCTTTGATTTTCGCTTCCTGCCTCAAAAGAGATTCCATCTTCAGGATTTCTTCTTTTTCACATTCAGGACAAATTGCAATGATTTGTTCTGATCCACTGATCTTTACTTTTGCATGCTGGATCTGACAGCCATGTTTTTCACAAGATGCAATTTCTTCATTCATTAGAATCCCAACCTTTCATCTTGCTTCTGAACATTTGGCTGTTTAGGCATTTGCTGATTCAGATAATTATCAAACTTGTTTCCAAACAATGTTTGTGGTTGAAGATATTGTTGGAAATCTGTTCCTGTCCATTTTGCAGTCATTACATCTACAACATACTTGAAGTCATCAAGCTTGTATCCTTCTTTTAGTCTAGCTTTGATGTACTTCTGATGACTAGGTGTATCTGGTTTGTACTTCTTACCAGCAACTTGATTCAAGTATTGAATTACTTCTGAACAAATTGACATAATATTGTTCTTATCAGTATTGATATTATCAGTCTTGATTCCCTGAACATTTTTAAGTTCTTGAACTAAAGAATTTTCAGTTCCGGACTTAATTTTTTTTAGGTCCTCATTCAAGCTTTCAATAGAACCATTTACAACACTGATGTAAATTCTGTTAGGCATATTTACACCTTGACGGACCTCTTTCAATAATTGAGCATCCTTTAGCTCTTTTTTTGTTTTGATGATTGTAGGTTCACTACAATTCAGGTCTATCATTAGTTGTTCATTAGTGTAGTATTGAAAAACGTTTCCTTCTTTGTCATGCCACTTGTTTACCAGTGAGAGTTCCAATCTATCGAATAATAGCATGTACATCAATTTTGCATTGTTGCTCAATTTTTTGTACTTAGAATCATAGATGAGTGGTTTTGGAACTTTGAAAAATGCTAAATATCCAGATACATCTGATTTCTTTATCATGATTAGGCCTCCTTGTTTGCAAATTTTGCGTATTCTTTGAGGAAATATAGCTGGACAGTCCCAAGGCTTCCATGCCTGTTCTTCTCAAGGATGAGTTCTGTCACATTGTCTGGCTCTTCCTGTTCATCACGCTTGTAGTATGCTTCTCTGTACAGAAAAGCTACTATATCAGCATCCTGCTCAATTGATCCAGATTCCCTCAAGTCTGACAGTATAGGTCTCTTATCATTACGCTGATCAACCCCACGAGAAAGCTGACTGAGAGCAATGACAGGAACTTTCAATTCTTTGGCAATGATCTTCAATTGTCTTGAAATTTCAGAGACTTCCTGTTGTCTGTTTTCTCTTCCTCTTCCTTCGATTAGTTGAAGATAGTCAATCACAATCAATCCTAAACCGCCATTTTCTTGAGCTAATCTTTTGGCCTTTGATCTGATTTCTGAAATCTTGATTCCTGCTGTATCATCAATGAAGATCTTCCCTTTTGCTAGTCGTTCCTGTGCTGAAATCATTCTGCGCCATTCGCTCTCAGAGAGATTTCCTGTTCTGACATGATACGATGGAATCAAGCCTTCTGCTGACAGCATACGCTCAACCAAGCTTTCTGCTCCCATTTCTAGTGAGAAGATTGCTACTGCTTTATCTGAATTCTTGGCCACGTTCTGAGCGATATTCAGAGCAAATGCTGTCTTACCCATTGCAGGTCTTGCAGCGATAATGATCAAGTTATCTTCGTGAAGGCCTGTTGTGATTTGGTCAAAATCAGTGAAGCCTGTTGAAGTTCCTGTCACATCTCCAACTTTCTGAGAGCGTTCATCTAGAATGGACTGTGTTGAATCAATCACATCAATGATGGACCTGAATCCTTTTTTCTGCTCGTTTGAGATTGTTGATAAATTTTGCTCAGTTTGGGCAAGGATCTCATTCAAGTCTTTCTGACCATCGTAAACGCTTGAAATGCTCTGGCTCAGATTTTCAATGACCTTTCTGGCCATTGATTTTTCAGCGACAACTTTTGAATAGTGTTCGATGTGGGCGCTGGTAGGGACTGCATTGATAAGACTTGCCAGAAATGCCATTCCTCCGACCTGCTCAAATTGCCCAATAGAGTCAAGGGCGGATTTAACAGATACGGGATCAATTGGATCTCCTTTGTCTGATAGCTCCTGCATAATGTTGAAGAGCATCCCATGAGATAGCTTGAAAAAACTATCTTTAGTCAGATATTCAGAAGCAATGTGGATCTTATCTGGATCAAGAAAGATGGAACCTAACACAGCTTGTTCAGCTAACAGATCATGAGGCAGTACATTCATATTTTCTGCCATTTGATAGCTCCTATCTGCGATAACCTAAGCGCATTGCTTCCCGTGCTTCTTGGATGCGTTGTTGTTCTTGAATCATTTTTTTGAGTTCACGTTTTGACTCTTTGCATCGTTCACTGATTGCGCTGATAATAATCATTTGAAGCAAGATCACCATGATCAATAAAGCAATAATAATTTCTAGTAACATTTTTAATTCCTCCAGTATTCGTTTAAGTCAACAGCCATGATTGCTGCCAGGTTTTTCTGTTCTGTTAAGATTTGGCGCTTATAGGGTGCCAAACCCTCATTCCGTTCTTCATCATTCTTAGGAAGATAATACCCATTGGGCTTTCTCTTCTTTGCAACTATGGGATGCCCAAAATTTACACGCAAGCTTTCAATGATGTTTTCTATCGTTCTCTTGCCACAGTGAAATTTTTTTCTGAGCTGAAATGCTGTAACTGGCATTTCGTTTGTTGCGTATTTTTTGATGTAGTTAAGGATATTTGCTTCTGTGGCTGTCATATCTCTAGATATTGCCATGTGCGGCCTCCTTGTGTTATAATTGTTTTAGTAATTTTGTTAAGCGCCTGATTTTTTTCGGGTGCTTTTTATTTTTGCATTGACCGACAAAACCGCTGAACATCTTCCAGATTGTAAAGGTATTTCCCACCTTTTCCAGATTGCTGAAATTGGAATTTTCCTTGGTCTCTCCATTCTTCAAGTTTTGTTCTTCCCCAGCCAGTGGACGCTTGAAGTTCTTTAATGGAGACCCATGTGATCTGTCTTGATGTTCTTTTTTTAGCTTCATCTAATGCTTTGATATTTAATTGAACCAGCTCTTCAAATAGTTTATCTTTGAACTCTGGGCCAAATAGTTCCAACACCATCTATCTTTCCTCAAATTTTTCCCATGATTCAGAAATTCGCAATTTCTTATTTATTCGCAATTTCAAATCATCACTGCCTTTTCCATTCTTGAACATCTGTGTGATCATTGCTGGGCTAACCCCGACCACGGTTGCAAGATCAGAACGAGTCCATCCACGCTTGTGGAGTTCTTCTTCTACAAGTTCATTCCATTTTTTGTGTTGTTGGCTCATGCTGCCTAACTCCTTTCTGTTTTTTGTAACAGTTAAAGAATTAGTTAATTATTTTGTGCATTTACTTGACTTGTTTTAGTGTATCTGCTAAAATGAAGGCATAGTAAAAAGACATATTTAAAAACATTTTCTTTCTAAACGATACCGCTCGCCAAAGCTATCTTTTTTAGAAATGTTTTATATGTTGTTTAACTAACTCTTTAACTTTACAAAAACTATTTTAGCGTATACGCAAGAATTTGTCAAGCATTTTTTTGCGTATTTACTAAATATTTTTTGTCAATTCATTAGAAAGGTTGATAATTCAATGTTTTCGACATTTGAAATTATTAAAGAATTGGCTAAAAAGCGGGGAATTTCTCTAAATCAATTAGAAGAAAAACTAGGGATTGGGAAAAATTCTTTGTATGGCTTGAAAAGAAATCAGCCATCTGCTGAAAGATTGCAACAAATTGCAGATTATTTTGATGTGTCCATCGACTACTTACTAGGGCGCACGGAAAATCCAAATATTGCAAAAGATGGTGATGCTTCTGCACCATTGGACCTCAGAGATATTGCTGCACAATCAATGTTATTTGATGGGAAACCATTGACAGAAGATGACATAGATTTCATTACAGCAGTTCTGGAGGCACACTTGAAAAATAAATAGAGGTGCATTTTATGACTGTGAAAGAACTTTGTGCTAATGAGGGAGTGAGCTTGTGCTATTTTGATGGCAGTGAGTGGCACAGCCCCGGATTTTTCAATCCTGTTTTGAACATTTTGGCATTAGATATAAATTTGTCTAACGATGAACAAAAACAAGTTGCTCTTCATGAACTTGGTCACAAAGAACACACTCCTTTTCAATACGAATTGAACAGGGAGCTTTGCGAATTACAAGCAGATAGAAGCATGATTCATCACTTGCTTGAAGAAGAATTGAAGTCAATGGATGATGTAAGGGAATTTAACTATCTGCATTTTATGGAAAAATACAGTCTAAAGACCATCGCTAGTGAAACGATGGTCAAAGACGAATATAATTCACTAATTAGTTAAAAAAGGAGAGAATAACAATGGCTATTTTTGGGAAGAAACACGATGAATCAGAAGAAATTCAACTCTTTGAATCTACTGAAAATGAAAAGACATTTTTCTTTGCGAATCAAAAAACTCTAGTAAGAATTGATGATCATTTCATTCGTATAGCTAGACAAAATACAATCAGCAATGCTTTGTTGCAAGGTTTAGATGGGGAAAAATCTATACTACTATCAAAGATTACTGCTTACCAATTGAAAGAACCGGGTAAAACAGTAGGCTATCTTCAGTTGATTTTCCCTGGCAGTATTGAGCCAAAAGGGGGAGTGTTTGATGCTGTGAAAGATGAAAATACAATCACATTCAACAAAGAAGATAAAGCTAAAATATTGGAAATCAAGAATGCTATTGAGAAAGCACTGATAAACAATTAAGAAAAATAAAAAAGCCCTGCACTCAACATTTGGGGCGTAGAGTACAGGGATACTGTTAAGGCATAAAATAGGCTTGAAAAAGCCCTTTTAGCCATGCCTATTGTACCAATAAACGAGGAAAAAGGCAATGGAAATAAAATCTTATAAAAAGAAGAATGGTGAAACGGCCTACGGTTTTAGGATATATGTAGGCAAGGAGAACGGAAAAGATAAGTATGTAAAGCGTCAAGGCTTCACATCCAAAGCAAAGGCACGGGCAGCACTATTACAACTTCAGGACGATTTAGAGAACGGGGAGCAAGCAAAGAAAGAAATCACAGTTGAGGAAATTGCAAAGAAGTGGCTCAAAGAGTATGCTGATACTGTTCAGGATAGCACTTACATCAAGACTGAAAGAAATATCAAAAATCACATCTATCCTGTCTTTGGCAGTCAGAAAATAGCTTCCATCACCCCTCTTCAATTACAGGAACAGGTCAATGAATGGTCTAGAAAATTAGTGTATGGGCGCAAGTTGAAAGGTCTGATGAATAACATTTTTAAGTATGCTATCCGTTATGGTTACGTTACAACCAATCCTGTTGATAGCGTGACCACACTTGTCAAGAAAGAGAGTGATTCTTCTAGTGATTTTTATGATAAAGATGAATTAAAATCATTCATGAAATTAGTGGATGACACAGATGATTTGAGAAAGAAAGTCATGTTCCGTCTCCTAGCGTTCACAGGGGCCAGAAAAGGGGAGGTTTTGGCTCTCAAATGGACTGACTGGATAGATAATACCCTAAACATAAACAAGGCCATTACAAGAGGTTTTGAGGGCGAATCTGTGGGGGCTACTAAAAACAAGAGTAGTGTCCGACTGATTAGCCTTGATCAAAGGACAATTGATCTGCTATCAGAGTACAGAGAAATGAATCCTACTACCACTTTTATTTTTGAAAGCCCTGAAGGAAAGCCTATACCAAGTTCACTGCCACGCAAATGGCTCTTGCAGATTGTCAAAGGGACTGAGGTCAGGCCTATCAAGATCCACGGTTTTAGACATACACATGCCAGCTTGTGCTTTGAAGCAGGAATGACATTGAAGCAGGTCCAACATCGTCTTGGTCACTCTGATTTGAAGACAACCATGAATGTATACACACATATCACCAAGCAGGCAAAAGATGACATTGGTGAGAAATTTGCTAATTATATAGATTTTTAACTCATCAGATATCAGGACAGACTCTTTTCAGAAAAAAGGGTCTGTTTTTGGGTCTGTTAGTTTCAAAAAGTTATGGGAAAGAATAGAAAGTATAAAAATAAAAAACGTTGAAATGTCAACGTTTTAAGAAGTTTTAATAAGTTTCAAAAAGTATATATGGAGCCGGTGGGAGTCGAACCCACGTCCAAACACCTGCCAGCATATTTGTCTACAACCATAGGTTATGTCTTCTTTTAACAGCTACATGACACATAACTCAAGCCCTGTACCTGCGAGTCTATCAATCTCTTATCTAACTCCTAGACCAAGCTAGATCGTATCTCGCTATAATTAAGACCTGTCATCAAACACGAGCGATTCGAATCGGGTCACGCCTGCTGGTGTTTAGGCAGCTAAAGCGTAAGAATTATTATTTTTTGCAGTTATATTTAACTGGCGTTTTACATCCGCTAGATGAGTTGCAAAATATGCCTCATAATGCCTGTCGAATCCGTAACGACCCCAAAACGAATACAATTAGTATATCAAAATGTAGCCAAAAATGCAAAAGAAAAAAATTGAACAAGAAGGCTTCCACCGGGAAGCTCCTTGTTCAATTAACTGTTCTTATTGAAGATTCAACTTGTACTTGCTGATATAGTGAATCGTGAAGTACATAGAAACAATCTTGATGACTTCATAGATAAGACCTGGGATGAAGTTAGGTCCAAATTCATCAATATTTCCATAAACCAATGCAGACCCAACAGCATATGAATCTTTTAATGGATTGACTGCTGTACCGATGATACTTAAAACAATGCACAAGAGAAAGAAAAACAGAATAGCCTTCAATCCACGACGATTTTGGAAGAGTTGGCCAAGTGCGATCGATACATAAAATAGGAAGATCCCTGAAGCTGTGGTAAAAATCCACCAAACGATAATCCAATAAGCAATTGAATGACTAAAAGCCTCAGCGATAATACTAAATACAGGAGAGAGGTCTTGTCCAATGACAGCGCCCATCACAAGTATTGTGATAAAACCACTCAAAAATAGAAGGAATAGGCAGTAAAGACTCGCTACTAAAGCTCCCACAAATTTAGATAAAATGATCGCATGCGGGCTAGCTGGAAGGGTCCAGGTCAAGTAACCTTCGCGTCCGTATAAGTTGGAATAGAAACGACGGATAATAATATAGTAGTTACTAAGATAAAGACCAATGACTCCTCCAAAAATGAGAATCCCAAGAGTCCCTGTTATGATTTGCATACTATTGGTTTCCATATCCACAAAACCGTTTGTAGCACTTCCACCAATAACACCTGTAATCACTGACAAACCTAGTGCAATCAGGGTGATCAATAAATACCACTTAGCTGTCGATTTAAATTCATATTTTAATAATTTACCAAACATGGGGTCCTCCTAATAAACACGGAATTGATCACGGAAGATCTCATCGATTGATTTTCCGTGTTGATTGCGCAAAACAGTCGTATTTTCATGCAAGAGGATTCTTCCTTGGTTGATGAAAATCGCTTCATCCAAAACTTGCTCAATATCCGCAATCAAGTGAGTAGAAATCAAGACAGAAGAGTTTGGACGTCTGTTTTGAATAATGGTCCGCAAAATATAATCACGCGCTGCTGGGTCGACCCCACCGATTGGTTCATCAAGGACATACAAGTCAGCTTCACGACTCATCACCAAAATCAATTGTACTTTTTCCTTATTCCCTTTTGAAAGGCTGTTCAATTTTTGATTTGGCTGCAAATGCAAATCGTTGAGCAATTGGTAAGCTCGTTGGACATTAAAATCTGAATAAAAATCTTGGAAATAGCTAATAGCATCACTAATTTTTATATTTTCACTCAAATAAGTCGTATCCGGCAAATAGGAAACAACTTTTTTAGAAGCTGGGGATGGTAATTGACCATGAATATAGATATTTCCAAGGCTTGGTTGCAACAAACCATTAATCAATTTAATGATGGTTGTTTTCCCGCTACCATTAGGCCCCAAAAGGCCAATAATACGGCCAGGTTGGATGTTCAAACTAACATCCATGAGAGCAACTTCATGCCCATAATTCTTTGTCACATGGTCCAAGTAGACCAAAGGATACTGATTCATGTAAATCTCCTTTATTTTCTATTTATGCTATTATACCTTGTCCTCTTGATGATTGCAACTTTATCTGAAAATTTGCTAAGAATTTGAAAATGGTTGTTCAAAAATACAGGTGTAAACAAATCAGAGGTTAGGGAAGCCCCTAACCTCTGATTTGTTTTGATGAATAGAATTTTTAACTAATTCCAAGTGCAATCCGTGCATAGCGGCTCATTTTTTCAACCGTCCAAGCAGGATACCAGACCAACTTCACATCCACAGATGTCACTTCTTCTACTTCTGCTAAAACATCATGAATCTGATCTGTCAGAAGATCCGCTAATGGACATCCCATGGTCGTTAGCGTCATATCAATAATGGTCGCTCCAGTTTCACCATCAAAATGGATCTCGTAAACAAGACCTAAATTAACAATGTCAATCCCAAGCTCAGGATCGATTACCTCTTCCAAAGCATTTAAGATTTTATTTTTAATTTCTTCAATTTGCTCAGTTGTATATGCCATATGACACTTCCTTTTTTTGTTATGTTACTCTCGATAGAATTGCTTGGCTCGGGTTAAAAAGGTCCCCCGGACATTTTTAATCCTCAATAAAATCACGCAATGGTTTGCTTCTGCTTGGGTGGCGGAGTTTGCGGAGGGCTTTGGCTTCGATCTGACGGATCCGTTCACGGGTCACGTTGAAGACTTTACCCACATCTTCCAAGGTCCGCATTTTCCCATCATCCAAACCGAAACGTAAGCGAAGGACGTTTTCTTCACGGTCTGTCAGGGTATCGAGGACTTCATCTAATTGTTCACGTAGAACCACACGAGTGGTGTAGTCTACTGGATTTTCAATCACTTCATCTTCGATGAAATCTCCCAAATGGCTATCGTCTTCTTCCCCGATTGGCGTTTCCAAAGAAACAGGCTCTTGGGCAATCTTCAAGATTTCACGCACCTTATCAGGCGTCATATCCATGCGTTCAGCGATTTGTTCAGGCGTTGGGTCTTGTCCCAATTCTTGCAAGAGATTGCGTTGTTCACGAACCAACTTGTTAATGGTTTCCACCATGTGAACAGGGATCCGAATGGTCCGTGCTTGGTCTGCAATGGCACGAGTGATAGCCTGACGAATCCACCAAGTAGCATAGGTAGAGAACTTGAACCCTTTGGTATAGTCAAACTTATCAACGGCCTTCATCAAGCCCATATTTCCTTCTTGGATCAAATCCAAAAATTGCATTCCACGACCAACGTAACGTTTCGCAATGGATACAACCAAACGAAGGTTGGCTTCTGCAAGACGTTGCTTAGCTTCCAAATCACCTTGTTCCACTAGGATAGCCAATTCTTGTTCTTCTTCATTGGTCAAAAGAGGAACAACCCCAATTTCTTTCAAGTACATCCGTACTGGGTCATTGACCTTAGCAGAGTTGCTTCCAAGCAATTCCTCATCTGACAATTCTGGCTCTTCTTCATTGTTCAACACACGCGCACTTGGGTTACCATCTTTATCCGTGATCGAAATTCCTGCATCTTGAATCCGTTGCAAAAGATCTTCAATTCCATCTGCATCTAGTGTGAATGGAATAACCAACTTGTCATTAATTTCATCATCTGTTGCAGTTCCACTTTTCTTGTGGCTACGAATAAACTCTGCAATTTGAACGTCCAATGTTGTAATATCTTTTTGTTCTTTAGCCATTCCTACTCCATTCTTCTTTTTTGAGCGATCAAACGCTCGAGTTCCAATAAAGCTTTTTCCGCATCCCCTGTAGAGGAAGCTTCCTTCACTTTATTTCCAATTTGTTGACTTTCTTTGCGAAGAAGCTCACGATTTCGCGTTTCTTCCACTTCTTCTAATTCACCATCCGCTATCTCTTCTGGCAAATCTTCTTCTAACATCCGGTACCAGGCGTGCTGGACCCCTTCAGGTTGCTCGGACAAATCCTGAGATGTGACTTCTCCATTTTGACAGAGTAATTGGTACAAGATCTGTAACTCCGGTGTGTCAAAGACAAAATCAGGTCGCAAACGGTAATCATTAAGCACCATTGGAAAATCTTTCATCCTACTTAATAAATAATTTTCCGCCTTGATCAAGCGCGTCATCCCACGATTAGGCAGGAGATCGACTGAAAAATTCGACGTTCTTGATCGTCCACCACTTTGATCCTCCTGCCGTTGATGCAAGCGACAATTATTGACAATCTGCTCAATCTGCAAATAATCAAAGTCTGGCAATAAATCTGCCAACTTATAAATATAGGTGTTTTGCGCTGTGATGGAGCGCGTCTGGGCGATCATCGGTGCCAGCTTCTCGACAAACTCAATCTGTGCCTGTAAGTTCTCAATATACTGGGGTTTCCAGTAGTGCATCAAGAATTCAACCTTACTGATCCGCGAATTCTTCAAGAGGGAAGCTAGATCTTCTGGGGAGGTCTTTTTGAGGTACTCATCGGGATCCATCTGATCAGGGATACGGACGATCTCCAACTCCAGATCCTGCAAGACATCCAAGGCCTTAGCGGTTGCTTCAAGTCCCGCCTTATCCCCATCATAGGTCAAAATGACCTTTTTGGTAAAATGAGACAGGTGCTGGACGTGCTCTGGTGTCAAGGCTGTCCCCATAGAGGCGACTGCATTTTCAATCCCAGCTCGATAAGCCGCAATGACATCCATAAAGCCTTCCATGATATACATTTCATGTTGCTTTTTGGCGCTCGTCTTAGCTTGATCCAAATGATAAAGTTCATAACTCTTATTAAATAGACGGGTACTTCGACTATTCTTGTACTTGGCTTGATGACTGCCATCATCCGTTAGTTTCCACAGTCTACCAGAAAAAGCAATGACACGTCCACTATCATCCGTCAAAGGAAACATAATCCGATCCTGAAAGGCATCAAAAACTGTTCCAGCATCTGAGATTGTGAATAACCCCGAATCGGTAATCACTTTCTCAGAGAACTTCTCAGAGAGATTTCGATAGAGATAATTCCCTTCTGCTGGGGCTAAGCCCAATTGAAAATGTCGGATGACCTCATCCGTCAATCCACGTTCATGCAGATAATTTCGCGCTTCTTCTCCCATCTTTGTCGTCATCAGGATGGCATGATAGAACTTGGCAGCCTCCTGATGAATCTCATAAAAGGGTTGTTTCCCATCTGCTTGTTGTCCCCTTGACTGAGGAGCATGGGTCTGCACATGAATGCCTACTTGATCTCCAACAATTTGAACAGCTTCCATGAAGGAGACTCCACGATAGTCTTCGATAAACTTAAAAACATCTCCCGACTTGCCGCAACCAAAACAGTGGTAAAACTGCTTATCTTCAACCACGTTAAAGGAAGGGGTCTTTTCACCATGAAAAGGACAGAGCCCCAAGAAGTTCCGTCCAGATTTTTGTAAAGAAATCACTTCTCCTATGATTTCGACAATATTGGTATTGTTTTTGATCTCTTCGATGACTCTCTTGTCAACCATAGACAATACCTCCATTTTATCACAGTTTACTCTAACTAGTATAGCTTATTTCTGAAAAAAAGTAAACCATTTCATACGCTTTCCGTAATTATCTTTGCCTTATTTTTCTAGATAGAAAAGAAAGTTAAAGAAAGTTAAAGAAAGTTAAAAAAACTCAGAAACACTTTAACGCTTCTAAGTTTTTCTTCTCTATTTTTTGATGAAAATAAAGTTTATCTATTCAAATAATTGATAGTAGTCTGAGATTTTCATTTTTGCTTTTTCTTCTTGGGTCAAATCTTGGATAATCCGTCCTTCTTTCATGACAATCAAGCGATTGCCATATTTGAGAGCATCTTCCATATGGTGGGTAATCATAAGGGCTGTCAGCTGATCTTTCTTGACAAAGTCATCTGTCAACTCCATGAGGGCGACACTTGTCTTTGGATCAAGGGCTGCAGTATGCTCATCTAATAGGAGTAATTCAGGTCGCTTCAAGGTTGCCATCAAGAGACTCAA
>OLNM01001265.1_pt1 | contig 19517 bp, 19 predicted proteins | sample 1672391 | NCBI WGS metagenome assembly OLNM01 (sample SAMEA3136680, study PRJEB25190) | human gut metagenome | reverse complement strand
ACCAAGAATAGAGAATTTGCCATAAAAATTGATAGTACTTTCTATAAATGTAAACTACTTGATAATATTTCTAAAGAAGAACTTCTAAAAGTTTCTGACTTATTTAATGTTCGCTTAGTAGGAGGATTTGCTATCAATGAGCAAGAAGCCAGAGAGTTGAAGATAGGGGAACAATTATTTACAATTACTGAAGAAATTATTCCAAAAGAAGAGCTTAGTGCTACAGTTGCTAACTTAGATAATCAAGTGAAGTCAGTCACTAGATTATCAGGGGAGCGTGAAAGTTGGAAATATGGAGAAATTTGTTCCTTAGAAAACCAGTCTATCCACGAGCAAGTAGCAGTTAAATTGAATGGAGAATATCATTTGGCTTTCTTAAGAAGCTAAACTGGGCAAAAAGTCTTTAAAAGAAAAAGCGCATAGTGTCAGGAATTGAAAAAACTAGATGTACTGACCCCAAAAAGTTAGACAATCAATTTATCCGAAGGATTTAGTTCTGTATTGCACAGGACTGAGTCCTTTTAGTTTTACCTTAATTCGTTTATTGTTGTAGTAATCAATATAGTCTACAATAGCTTGTTCCAATTGCTTAAGCGACTGAAACGACTTCTCATAACCGTAAAACATTTCCGATTTCAGAATCCCAAAGAAGGACTCCATCATACCATTGTCTGGGCTGTTACCCTTACGTGACATGGATGCTTGAATTCCCTTACCCTCAAGAAACTGGTGATAAGAATCGTGTTGATATTGCCAGCCTTGATCACTATGGAGAATCGTATTCTCGTAGTGCTTCTCTGTGAATGCCTGTTCCAACATTGTTTTTACTTGTTCTAAGTTGGGTGAAGTTGAAAGATTATAGGCGATAATTTCGCTATTAAAGCCATCTAAAACTGGTGATAAGTAAAGCTTTTGAGTACTTGCTGGAATGGCAAATTCTGTCACATCTGTGTAGCACTTTTCCATTGTTTTAGAGCCTTCAAATTGACGTTGAATGAGATTCTCTGCCTTCTTACCAACATCTCCTTTATGAGAAGAATATTTTCGTTTCTGTCGCATTTTAGCTTGTAAATTGAGTACTTCCATCAAGCGTTGAACTCTTTTATGATTTACCAGATAACCACGATTTCTTAGTTCTAAATGAACCCGACGATAACCATAATTTCCCTTGTGTTCGATAAAAATGGATTGAATTTCATCTTTAAGCTCTTGGTCCTTATCTGGTTTATCTAGCTGTTTCAAGTGATAGTAGTAGGTCGAACGAGCTAGTTTAATGGCTTTTAGAAGAATATCTAACGAAAACTCAGTCATTAATTCTTGAACAATTTCTGTCTTTCTTCTTTCTCTTTTTCCTCCTTCAATCGGAGTTCTCTTAACTTTTTTAGGATAGCATTCTCCGCTCTCAGGTACTCATTTTCTGCTTGAAGACGTTCTAATTCTGTCCTCTCTTCAGGTCTCTTTTTTGGCTTACGTCCCATTTTAGGTACTCTCCCTCTTGTTTTCTCAACAATAGTATACCCGTTTTTCCTGTATTGTGCTAGCCAATTAAGAAGTATCGTACGACTTGGGAGGCCGTATTCAAGAGAAACTCTATCTTTAGTCCAGCCTTCATGTAAGACTTTATGAATCATTTCTTGTTTTAAATCAGGAGAATAGTAACGATTTTTTCCTTTTTTGACGAACTCTATTCCGTAACGATCAATCAATTTAATCATGTACCTAATATTAGAATTGTTTATCCCAAATTTATTTGAAAGCTTCTCTAAGCTATATCCTTGTTTTCTAAGTTCATAGATCTGAACTTTATCATCATAAGTTAATTTCATAATAAAAACACCCCAAAAGTTAGATTTTTTCTGTCTAACTTTTGGGGTGCAGTTCATGAACACCTGAATATTATGCGTTTTTAATTTTTCTTCAATCCATTACAATAGATAGAGAACTCAATTTCTTATAAGTAAAGGAATTTGAAAATAGCTACTGCCGCAATTGCTGCTGCAATCGGTGCTACTACTGGTACCCAAGAGTACCACCATTTTGAATCGCCTTTGTGCTCACCAAGAACTGATTTTGGAAGGAAAGCATGAAGGAGACGTGGTCCCAAGTCACGAGCAGGGTTCAAGGCAGGTCCTGTAGGTCCACCAAGTGATGTTACCAAGGCCATAACAAGGAATCCAAGTGCCAAGTGAGCTACTGAAAGTCCTGAAGCAGTATGTGGTGCTACTTGGGCTTTGATTGCTAAATCAGAAAAGTCAACATTTTGACCTGCTTGACTAGCCATTTGTTTCATGTATTGAAGCACTTCAGAACCAAAGAAGTTTTTAGTCATTCCAAGGGCTGCAAAGAAAAGAACAAATGATCCAACAAACTCATTTACAAAACCATTAACAGTTGCTGCAAAATGTGATTCTTTTGTACCATTATCCAAACTTGAAATTGTTGAGAAAGTACCCAAAATGTTGTTTGGATTTTCAGTTTTCAAGTAGTATGGGCGGTGTGTTGCCACAACCAAGGCTTGACCAAAGATAGCACCCAAAACTTGTGCGATGATATAAGGCGCAACTTGTGCCCAAGGGAAAAGACCGCTGATTGCAAGTCCAAGAGTGAAGGCTGGGTTGATGTGGTTTCCAGATACGTTACCAAACATTAATGCTGGGATCATAACCCCCATACCATAACCAACAGCGATAACGATCCAGCCACTTTGGTGACCTTTCGTACCTTTAAGTTCAACGTTGGCAACTGCACCATTTCCAAGAATGATCAAAATAGCAGTTCCCAAAAATTCAGTGGCATATTTAATTGCCCATGTGAAATCCATTTGATAGATTCTCCTTAAAATTTTTTAGACAATCCTTATTCTATCAATTTTTACATCTTTTAGCAACTACTTTTCCGAAAGATTGTGGCAGAAAACGATTCCAAAACTTATAAACTAATCTTTGTTTTCAAGATATTCCCAGTTCATTATGTTATCTGCGCTAATCTGATGCTTTTATGTCAATTCCTTCTGATACATAGTATAGGGAATAAGAAGTATCTTTCCCTATTCACCAATAAGAGTTTTGCTATGAAAACAAAACTCTATCCTTCTCCAATGAAATAATCTTAACCTGATTTATATAAAAATTCTCGTCACATTGCCATAAAACCTCAGCCATATTTTTGTAAGAAATGGATTTATCGTGATCTGCTCTAATCGTAAGATTATAACCACTTTCATTCCTATCTATGTCAATATTTAGATTGTAAAATCCCTTCTGTTCAATGAGAATATTCAAGGTATCTATTGAAGGTTTATTGGTTACAAATCCAGTCATTCTGATATGATAATGAGTATCGCTTTTCAAAAATTTGGAGCTACTTTTCTGAACAGAGACAACAATTAAACTGCAAAATAAGCCTAGAAAAGCAAAACCTGCTCCAATCGCCATCCCAATACCTGCAGTTACCCAAATACCAACTGCTGTGGTGATACCACTGATTTTTTTATCCCTCATGAAAATAATACCACCGCCAATGAAACTAATTCCACTGACAATTTGGGCCGCAACCCTAGAAGTATCATAATTAGGCGTATCCAAGAAAGCTTCTTTTGATAAAATCATCATTAAAGTTGCAGTTAAGGCAACCAAAATATGAGTCTTTCTCCCAGCCTACTTGTGCTTAGATTTTCTTTAATAGCCAATGATAAAACCAGAAAAACAAGACAATAAAATGAGAATAATGTGTCGGACTTCAATCGGTAGAGCTATCGTATCAAGCATTATTTCCCTCCTCTATCACTCATAATTTTATATTATAGTCCTAGTTGAAACTTTTTTCAAGAGAATATATTAGTTGAAAATTGTCCTTTTTAAAACAAAAAACCACAGTTACTCTCTAGTAATAACTTGCAGTTTTCTGTAACTAATTTCTGTAACTAATGGATTCTTACAATGTCTCAAACAATTCTTGCATTTGCACATCATCTGGAACTAGTTTTAAGTAAGCTTGGGCATTGACTTTGGCTTCCTCAAAGTAGCCCAATTCACGCAAGAGATAGATATAGTGTTCCAGAAACTCTGGATTGTCCTTTAAATCTCCTGCCAACTCTTGGTAAAGTTCATAGGCAGTATCCAAATCGTCCATTTCTTGATAGGAACGAGCAATCATCCACTTGGTCAAGAGATTTTCTGGCTCCTCACTTTGCAAGTCTAGAATGTCTTCATAACGCTCCTGCTTCAGATAAATAGTTGCTAGACGGAGTAAGATTTCTTCCGTATCCTCAGCATCTTCTTTAGCAGTAAGGAGGTAGTTCTCTGCTCCACTAGCATCATGCAATTCATAGGAAAATTGTGAAGCTACTAACAAGAGTCTTGTTTCAAAAGGATTTTTCTCCAAGCCTTGCTTAGCGATACGCAGGGCTTCTTGAACTTGATGTTCCTTATGTAAGGCCTGGCTATAACCATATTCATAGCCTTCAAAGTCAGGAGAAATGGTATCGATCTGCTTAAAGTAGAGGACAGCTTTTTGGTATTCTTCTTGATCAAAGTAAAGACTGGCCAACTCAAAAGCTGTCAGGTCATCGTATTCTAACTCCAGGGCTTTTTCTAAAAACTCTATAGCTGTTTCAAATTTCCCTAACTGGGCATAGGCAAAGCCAATTCGTTGATAGGTAGAAATGCCTGTTTGCTCATAAATTGAGCGATTATCTAACTGAGCATAGCCTTGAATAGCTTCTTGGTAATTTTCCAACTCACTATCCAACTCTGCCAAGCCCAATATCAAGAGAGGATCCTCTGAGTAAGTCAATGCTTCTAACAATTTCTCACGCGCCACATCTGTCAAACCTTCCAGCTGGTAGAGGTCTGCTTTAAGTGCCAAAGCTGAAACATACCAGTCACTGTCAGCTTGGATTTCCTCAAGGTACGCAAATGCTTCCTCTATTTGACCATCCTCGCTAGTAATAGCTGCCAGATTGAGATTAACCTCTGGGAAATCCCCTACAATTTTCAGGTAAATTTCCTTGGCCTGAGGATAAAAACCAATCCCTTCAAGATAAGTTGCCAACTCATACAGAAGGTCACTTGGATCATTTTCTAAAGCTTTTACGAAGTAGTGCTCTGCCTTAACTAAATCTTGCTCCTCCAAAGCCTGTAACATCTGTTGACTATTGTTCACTCTTAGCTTCCTCTCCTTCTAGTTCATATAGGCCACTGACTACCTTATACCATTCAAAAATCGCTGAAATGACAACTTTAGCAGAGGCATAAACCGGAATACCGAGCAAGACTCCCCATATGCCAAACATGGATCCTGAAGTCAACAAGACAAAGAGAACATTAATGGGATGGATGTTTAATTGACTTCCCAAAATCAATGGAGAGACAAAACGGCCTTCAATAGTTTGTTCTACGATAAAGACAATCACTACTTTCAAAAGCATGACTGGACCAGCAATCAAGCCCAATACTAGGGCAGGAAGCATGGCTAGGAAACTACCAAGATAAGGAACCAGATTTAGAATACCAGCAGTAACACCCAGCGTAACCGCATAGCGTAGACCAATAATCTTGAAGAAGATGATAAACATTACTGCTACAATAATAGCCACTGTCACTTGCCCTCGAACATAGTTGGACAACTGCTGATTCACATCTGATAAAACTTGTCCAACAGGTTCTTTCAATTTCGTTGGCATGAATTGGGTCAAATAGTGACGCAAGCCTTTCCCATCACGCAAGAGATAAAAGAGCATGAAAGGAACGATAATCAAAGCAACAATCACTTGAGAAATTCCGCTAATAAAGGCGCTCACCCAGTTGACTGCCTGAGAAGAAACTTTACTTGCCCAAACTGTAGCCTGACTAGAGAAGTTTGTCAAAACTTGTTCTAACTGAGGCCTGAAATCATCTGGTAAACGCTTGGTTACCAAATCGTCAATAACCCTGTCAGCATCTTCGAGGTAGATTGGTACATTTCTTGCAAATGTTAAAACTTGACGTTGCAGATTTGGAATAGCTACTGCCAAGCCCCAAATGATAAAGAGAGCGATGATGACAAAGACAATACTAATCGCTATAACACGATTGATTTTGTGTTTCTCTATCCAATCAACTATAGGATTTAATAAATAATATAGTAAACCAGATAGAATAACTGGCAGCATCACGACTGCCAAAAAGTCTAAAACAGGTGAAAATAGAAAACTAATCTTACTTAAAATAAAAAGATTCAGTCCCAATAATAAGGTTACCAAAAATACCGTAATGGCCTTGTTATCCAAAAACCACTTGAAAAACCAAGACAGGCTAAAATGTTTCTCTTTTTGTTCCATAAATAATTCCTTTCTGTCGTCCTTTCATTATACCATTTTTAGACCAAAATAACTCTTTTTTAAAGTGCTTACATGGAGACCTCAATATAAAAAATCCCCTCAAAAGAGGAGATTTGATTAGTCTTGAATATGACGGTCTAAGTTCTTCTGATAATCTGCGTTTGATTTGGCTTTTTCATCAGCAAATTTCTTGCGGAACTCATCCATTTCTTTAGTAGTGACAATCTTATCTTGGATTTTCAGATACTTGTAGCTATTTTCACTAGTCTTGTCACCTACCCAGCCACCGGCACCACTGCCAGGAACCATTTTCGTCACTAGCATTTGAGCGCCATCAGAGTATACTGGAATAACAAGTGCACTATCTGACAACCAAGCTTGAGCCTTAGAATATTTGGAATAACGTTTTTGAAGGTCTGTTTTCTCACTATTTGCATCATCAATCAGTTCTTTGTATTTATCCAATCCAACTGTTTTAATAACTGGATTGTCTGTTCCTGGTGCCACACCAAGAGCACTTAGGAGACTTGGACCTGAAGTTGGATCAAATACATCTAGATAAGTCGATGGATCTGCAAAGTCTGGAGTCCAACCACTGACTGCATTAATATCCCAGTCAGTATTTGCATTGGAAGTAGCTAGAGTAGTCATACTTCCCAATTCGTCATCAGAAACTTGTTGAATATCAACAACTACATTGTCAGAGCCTAAGGCTTCCTCAATGGATTGTTTATAAGACTGAACCTGACGAATAAAATCTGGATTTGATGAAGAAATTGGCAAATCTAAATGAATTGGGAACTGTACTCCATCAGCTTGGAGAGTTTTCTTAGCAGCTTCAAACTTAGCCTTAGCCTTGTCTACATTATGAAGTGAATCTTGGGCATCATCAAGACTGACATCTTTCCAGATATTATCCAATTTATCCAATTCTGTCTTAGTAACTTGACCAAATGTTTGATCTCCTACTTGAACAAATGTTGGAGGAGTGAAACTTGTCCGTAACTTACGAGGTCCTACTTCATCACCAAATACTTGAGAGATCCCTGCTTTACGATCTACCGCAAAAGCCAAGGCTTGACGGAAATCTTTGTTTAACAAGGCTTTCTTAGTAGAAGTTTTTTCTGTATCACTTGTTTTAGCAGTGTGATTGTAATTTACACGGTCGATATTGGTTGAGATATAAAAAACTCCTCCACGCTGTTGACCATACACAATATTATCCTTGTATTTTTCTTTTAGACGTTCATAGTTGGCAGAGTTTTTAAAGAGAGGCGCAGCTGGATAATGTCCCTCATCAAAACCGCGTCCTAGAGAGTCTGCATCTTGACCATCAAAGAAGGATAACTTGATATCATCAATAAAGACATTTTGTTTATCCCAGTAGTTTTGATTTTTGGTCATTTCGATAGAAGACTTAGATGTAAGACCTTTGAGGAGATAAGGCCCATTGTATAGAATGCTCGTTACATCCGTTGGTTTACCAAAGTCATCTCCTTTAGAAGCTAAAAAGTCTTCATTAACTGGTGCAAGGACTCCCATTGTTGTTTTTGAATTCCAGAAAGATTCTGGATGGTTCAAAGTATAAACAACAGTATAATCGTCAGTTGCTTTTACCCCAACACTAGAAAAATCTGTTGTTTTCCCATTTACATAGTCATCCAATCCTTTGATAGAATCCTGTACGAGATAAAGAGCCTGTGATTTCTTATCTGCTGCGTGTTTCAGACCAGTCACAAAGTCTTGAGCCTTGACTTCACCATACTCTTCCCCCTCATTGGTATACCATTTGATACCCTGACGGATTTTATAGGTATAGGTCAAACCATCTTTGGAAACAGTCCAATCTTCTGCAACTGATGGAACCAGATTCCCATATTGGTCATTTTCAAGTAAACCGTCAATAACGTTACCTGTGACCTGTTTAGTGCTGACATTTCCAGAAACTGTATAATCCAAAGTAACAGGATCTGATGAGAATACATAGGCATAAGTAACTGGTTTAGTTGCTGGTTTAGTTGCTTCTTTATTACCATTACCAGATGAACACGCTGCTAGGACAGCTGCCGAGAGTACAGTAACTCCTGCTGCTAAGAAAACACGTTTTTTCATAAACAAACTCCTTTGCAATTTGTATAGGATTATTATAGCACTTTTCAAAAGGAAATCAATGAAAACATTCTTAATATTATCATGAAAAAATTGAGTAAAGCTCTTGCCAAGGTTGCTTTCTTCATACTAGCATTTTTGTGATATAATAGTCATATCTTTATTTTAGAGGTAAAGTTATGAAAGAAACTGTTTATTTTGGAACTTATACACGTCGTACTTCTCAAGGTATTTACAAGGCAGACTTTGATACAGAAACTGGTCAGCTTTCAAATCTAGAACTTTTTGCAGCTGAACCAAGTCCGACTTACCTTGCCTTTGACCAGTACCAACATTTATACACTGTTGGTAGTCAAGACGATAAGGGAGGAATTGCAGCCTATCAAACTGACGGGACTTTATTAAATCATGTCGTTGAAGAAGGAGCCCCCCACTGTTATGTTGCCGTTGATGAAAAGCTTGATTTGGTTTATGCGGCCAACTACCATAAAGGACAGGTCCTTGTTTATAAACGTCAGGAAGATGGTAGTCTTCTACTTAGTGATGTGGATCAACACAGTGGCAAAGGTCCACATGAAAATCAAGCTTCTCCACATGTTCACTATACAGATTTAACACCTGACCACTATCTAGTGACCTGCGACTTGGGTACTGACCAAGTAATTACTTATGATCTTGATCCAGAAGGAAAATTATCTAAGCTCTATACCTACAATAGTATTCCTGGAGCTGGTTCTCGTCATATCGTTTTCCATAACCACTATAAAATCGCTTATCTCATTTGTGAACTCAATTGCACTATTGAAGTTCTAATCTACGATGGTGTTGGCGAATTTGAACGCATGCAAGTTATCTCAACTCTACCAGAAGGTTACGAAGGTTTTAATGGTACTGCTGCTATTCGTCTCTCTAAAGACGGTAAATACCTCTACGCTTCTAACCGTGGCCATGATTCTATCGCAGTATATACAATCCTTGCGGACGGTAGTTTAGAGTTGTTAGAAATCGTTCCTACACATGGTCAGACTCCACGTGATTTTGATTTGACACCAGACCAAGAATTTGTCATTGCTGTCCATCAAGACTCTGACAATGCAACCGTTTTTAAACGCAATCCTGAAACTGGTCGTCTAGCGGAACTTTCTAACGACTTCCATGTTCCAGAAGCGGTTTGCATCAGTTTTGCCCCTTAAGAAAACATAAAAAATGAACTTGGTAACTCAAGTTCATTTTTTTCTTATAGTCTTTTTCCGACATTAATACGGTTAATGGCACGTTGTAGTGCAATCTTCGCACGGCGTTCTTGATCAATCAAGTTTTTGTCTTGTGCTTCTTCAATTTCACGCTCTGCTCGAAGCTTGGCACGTTCTGCACGACTGATATCGATATCACGAGCACGTTCTGCAGAATCCGCAACGATTGTGATGGTATTATTGGCAATTTCAATAACACCTCCGTTTACTGCAATCCAGTTAACATGAGTTTCATCATCAATACGTTTTACCTTTACTTCATCAACTGCTAAAACCGCAATCATATTTTCATGTCGTGGCAAGATCCCCATCTCACCATCCAGAGTTCGAACCGATACATAGCTGGCATGGTGATCATAGACGAGACCATCTGGTGTCACGATCTGGACAGTTAACTGAGCCATAGATCACCTCTTAAAATCCCATTTTTTCAGCTTTTGCAATCACATCTTCGATAGAACCTACGCCACGGAAGGCATCTTCTGGCAAGTGGTCATGTTTACCATCAAGGATTTCCTTAAAGCCACGAACAGTTTCAGCAACTGGAACATAAGAACCTGGCTGACCAGTGAATTGTTCCGCAACGTTGAAGTTTTGTGACAAGAAGAACTGGATACGACGGGCACGAGCAACCAAGGTCTTTTCTTCATCAGAAAGCTCATCCATACCAAGGATAGCAATGATATCTTGCAATTCATGGTAACGTTGAAGAACGCGTTTTACTTCAGCAGCAACTGCATAGTGCTCTTCTCCAACGATTTCAGGTGCCAAGGCACGTGAGCTTGAAGCAAGTGGGTCAACGGCTGGGTAGATACCCAATTGTACCAACTTACGTTCCAAGTTAGTTGTTGAATCCAAGTGAGCAAAGGCTGTTGCTGGAGCTGGGTCAGTATAGTCATCAGCTGGCACATAGATAGCTTGGATAGAGGTTACAGAACCCTTCTTAGTTGATGTAATACGCTCTTGCAATTGACCCATTTCCGTAGCAAGTGTTGGTTGGTAACCAACGGCTGATGGCATACGACCCAAAAGGGCAGATACTTCTGAACCAGCCTGAGTGAAACGGAAGATATTATCGATAAAGAGAAGCACGTCTTGGCCTTCTACATCACGGAAGTATTCGGCGATTGTCAAACCAGTAAGGGCAACACGCATACGTGCTCCTGGTGGCTCATTCATCTGACCAAATACCATGGCTGTTTTCTCGATAACGCCTGATTCTTTCATTTCCCAATAAAGGTCATTACCTTCACGAGTACGTTCCCCAACACCGGTAAATACTGAAATACCACCGTGTTCTTGGGCAATGTTGTGAATCAATTCTTGGATTAAGACGGTTTTACCAACACCGGCACCACCGAAAAGTCCAACTTTACCACCTTTAAGGTAAGGGGCAAGAAGGTCGATAACCTTAATCCCTGTTTCAAGGATTTCAGAAGAGGTAGACAACTCATCAAAAGTTGGAGCTTTTTTATGAATTGGCTGACGCTCTGCGTCTTCTGTAAAAGGAGCTTCCAAGTCAATGGTATCTCCCAAAACGTTGAAGACACGTCCCAAAGTTTCTTTACCTACTGGTACAGAGATTGGACGACCTGTGTCCAATACTTCCATTCCACGAGTCAACCCATCTGTTGATTCCATGGCGATAGTACGGACCATACCATCTCCCAACTCCAAGGCTACTTCAAGGACGATTTTTGTTTTTCTTTCGTCATTTTTGTAGACGACAAGTGCATTGTTAATCTCAGGAAGTTTTTCCCCTGCTGCAAACAAGACGTCTACAACAGGACCGATAACCTGAGCAATTTTACCTGAACTCATCTCCTTCTCCTATTCTATATAAGATACTGTCGGTTCCTAGCTCAACTAGGTCCTAAGTTCATTTTCATACGAGCTGGACTAGAGCCTATTCTAAGGCACTAGCTCCTGCTACGATTTCTGTAATTTCTTGTGTAATCGCCGCCTGTCTGGCACGGTTATACTGAATTGTCAAATCATTAATGACTTTCTTAGCATTATCTGTCGCTGTTTGCATGGCTGTCATACCGGCAGCATTTTCAGCTGTCTTGGCATCGATAATAGCTCCGTAAATCATACTTTCTGCAAACTGAGGCAACAACTGCTCCAAAATCTCTTCTCGGCCTGTCTCCAATTCAAAAGTCAAGCTGTAGTCTTCATCCGCTTCATTGGGATCCAAGTCAACAATCGGAAGCATTTGTTCCACACGCATTTGACTGGTTAGCGTATTGACATGGTGGTTGTAGCAAACATAAAGCTCATCAAAGAGTTCATTTTGGTACATTTCAACAGTTTTTGAAATAATCTTACGAACTTCATCAAAGCTAGGTTGGTCTGCCAAGCCACGTAGTTCATAAAGTGGTTGAATACCACGAGCCTTAAAGAAATCAGCTCCCATTCCACCGATACAGATCATTTCAAAACCTGTACCGTCTGGATGGTATTCTTCCTTCAACTCCATAACGGCTTTCAGAATAGAAGAATTATACCCTCCAACCAAACCGCGATCTGAAGTAATGACGATATAGCCAGTCTTCTTCACGGGACGGCTAATCAACATCGGATTGGTTGAACCACCAGCTCCATTACCATGAAGGATATCTGTCAAAAGTTTACGCACTTTCTGAGCATAAACTTGGAAGTTACGAGCTGCTTCTTCAGAGCGACCTAGCTTAGCAGCCGATACCATTTGCATGGCATTAGTGATTTGACTCGTATTTTTTGTTGAGGCGATTTTTGTTTTAATATCATTTAGAGATACTGCCATCTGACACCTCTATTCTTATTGGAAGCTGGTTTGATTGAGAAACTCTGTAATCGCAGCATCCAAGACTGCTTCTTCTGGCAAGTCTTTTGTATCACGAATGGTTTCCAAAATCTCTGGATGTTGAGCATCAAAGAAGGCATGGAACTCTTCCTCGAAACGAACAATATCATCTACTGGAACAGTATCCAAGAAACCATGAGTCAAAGCATAGAGAATGGTTACTTGTTTCTCAACAGGCAATGGTTTGTGAACAGGTTGTTTCAAGACTTCAACTGTACGACGTCCACGGTTCAACTTAGCCTGTGTTGCTGCATCCAAGTCAGAACCAAACTTAGTGAAAGCTTCCAACTCACGGTATGAAGCAAGGTCGATACGAAGTGTACCAGCAACCTTTTTCATGGCTTTGATTTGTGCAGAACCACCTACACGTGATACAGATGAACCCGCATCGATGGCTGGACGAATACCTGCATTGAAGAGACCATCGCCAAGGAAGATTTGTCCATCAGTGATAGAAATCACGTTGGTTGCGATATAGGCAGAGATATCTCCTGCTTGTGTCTCGATAAATGGTAGGGCTGTAATTGATCCACCACCAAGTTCATCAGAAACTTTAGCTGAGCGCTCAAGCAAACGGCTGTGAAGGTAGAAAACATCCCCTGGGAAGGCTTCACGACCTGGAGGACGACGAAGCAAGAGTGACAGTTCACGATAAGCTACCGCTTGTTTCGAAAGATCATCATAAACGATCAAAACATGCTTCCCTTGGTACATAAATTCTTCTGCCATGGCAACCCCAGCATAAGGAGCTAGGAAGAGCAATGGAGATGGTTGTGAAGCAGAGGCTGTCACAACGATTGTGTAGTCCAAGGCACCGTACTGACGTAGTGTTTCTACTTGCGTACGAACTGTTGATTCTTTTTGTCCAATCGCAACATAGATACAGATCATATCTTGACCTTTTTGGTTCAAGATTGTGTCAATCGCAATGGTTGTTTTCCCTGTCTGACGGTCACCGATAATCAACTCACGTTGACCACGACCAATCGGTACAAGGGCGTCAATAGCTTTCAAACCAGTTTGCAGTGGTTCTGATACAGACTTACGTTGCATAACACCAGGAGCTGGTGCTTCTACTGGACGAGTTTTATCAGTGTGGATTTCTCCAAGACCGTCAACTGGACGACCAAGCGGATCCACAACACGACCAATCAGACTTTCACCTACTGGGACTTCCATGATTTTACCTGTACGGCGGATTGTATCGCCTTCACGGATATCTGTAAAGTCGCCTAGGATGATAATACCAACGTCTGTTGACTCCAAGTTTTGAGCCATACCATAAGAGCCGTTTTCAAAAATCAACAACTCTCCACTCATGGCATTTTCAAGGCCATGAGCACGCGCGATACCATCCCCGATATAGGTTACAACACCTGTTTCAGTCACATCAAAATTGGGTTTGAAATTTTCAATTTGTTGCTTAATTAAAGCGCTGATTTCTTGTGCGTTAATTGCCAAAAGAACACCACTTTCTATTTCAAATTTTCTTTAACAACTTTAAGTTGTTGTTTAATACTCACATCAATTGTCTTGTGATTGGCAAAAATGACAAAACCACCAATGAGACTTTCATCGATTTGTTCTTTTACACTCCTTACTTTAAGAGACATTTTTTTCTCAATCAAAGGGAGCAAGCGACTCTTCTGTTCATCAGTTAGAGGATGAGCAGAAGTAATCGTCACTTCAAATCGATTTGTTTCTTTTTCAAGTCGGTTCAAGCAATCTACAAGCACATCATAAAAAAGATTTGCTCTGTGATTGTAGATAAGAACCTGGATAAAGTTTTGCAATAAAGGTGACACAGAGTCTTGGAAGAAAGCAATTGTTTTTTCCTTATCAGACTCGTCTACTGCCACTTTTTTTAAAAAAGAAGGTAAACCTGTTTCTTCAGCAACTTGCTTGATTTGAGTCAAGTCTGAAAAGATACGGTCTTCTTCTCCTTTTTCAAGTACCAATTGGACAAAAGGCATGCTGTATTTTTCAATTACCTTTACTGTTTTCTTGTCCATTAAGCTTCTCCTAGCTGATCGATATACTGATCAATGAGTTCTTTATGGGCATGACCATCAAGGTTTTGTGAGATGATTTTACCAGCCAAGCTGATTGTCAAATCTGCTACCTCACCCTTAACGCTTTGTAAAGCTTCAGCTTTGTTTTGAGCAATTTCTTGGTTTGCTTTTTCTTTTAAGCGTCCTGCTTCTAGTTTAGCATCTGCTAAAATACTAGCTTTGCTTTTCTCAGCTGTTTCTTTCGCATTCTCAATGATTGTCTTAGCTTCTTTACGGCTACCAGCCAATTCATCTTCGCGTTTTTGAGCCAATACTTCTGCTTTTTGACGTGCTTCTTCAGCTCTGTCAATATCTGAAGCAATTTTTTCAGCTCTTTCTTCGAAAATGCCTGTAATATTAGACCATGCAAATTTTTTAATCAAGACTAGCAAAAGGATAAAAGAGCCAGCGATTAAAATAAAATTACCAATTAATTCACCTACTGTTACGTGCATCAGTTACTCCTTTCTACTCTTCATCATTAATTTTATTTCCTAGGTACATAGAGGATAATAGTGTAAAGACATAGGCCTGTACACAAGAAATGAACACGGAAAATGCAGTCCAAACTAAGTTTGTCCCAAATGCGATTGGATACCAAAAAATAGCCTGATGTGAAAGTAAGAGAAGCAAGCTTGTCATTACTTCACCTGCAAAGATATTCCCAAAAATCCGCAAAGCAAGAGAAAGGAAATTCGTGACTTCTTCAAGTAGATTCATCGGTGTCATAAATGCAGGAGTTACAAAACCTTTTAGGTATTGTTTAATCCCACGACGACGAATCCCCTCAATGTGCGCCATCACAATAATACAGAAAGACAAGACAAGGTCAAATGAAAGATTTGCAGTTGGCGATGTCCAAAGGTTTGTCCCATCTGTTGTTTGAAGTTTAGCCATCAAACCAAGATTATTGGCGATGACCATAAAAAGAAATAAACATAAGTAAAAGAGTGAGTAATCTTTCATGTAGTGGGAACCAAGGTTAGGTTCTGTAAATCCAATTACAAAATCATAGAGATACTCTAGTACATTTTGTTTACCTTTGGGTTTCAAGGTCATATTACGACTTGCCCAATAGATAAATGCAAAAATCAGAAACACAGACAGCAAAGTCAAGGCTGTCAAAGTTAAATCAAAGGTAACAGGACCAATATTGATGGTTGGATTGATACTTTCTTCCATCTAACATTCTCCCTTCTCCAATTTATATTTCGTTATTTAATAATAAATGAGAAGACAAGAGTTACGAAGAAAGTTCCTTCAATAAAGGCAACCCCTAAAAACATCAAGCTACGAAACTCAGCGATAATATCTGGTTGGCGAGCTACTGATTTCAACAAACCATTCATCAACATACCCTCACCAAGAGACACACCCATACAGGCAAGACATAGACCGAAAAATGTTAAATTCATGACGAATTCTCCTTTTAATTAAAATTTACTTACTTAGTTTAGTCCTAAAAATTGGATTTGTCAACTTTTTACTAACATTGAAAGCGTTTAATGAAAATTATTTACAATTTTACTATTTTTAAGCCTATTATATAGAAAACTTTGTAAAAAACTTGTAATAAATCCGACCATTATCTAGACCTTTCTGAAAAATATTGAAAAATCCGAGATGTAATCTCGGATGAAAATTAATATATTTTCTTTAATCTAATGCTCTTTAGTAAGTAGGATTAAAGGGAAAGCAACTAGAAAGCTTTCATCTCCTACATGTTTATTAAGCACGAACTGTGACGCTGGCTCCATCTTCCTTATAAAGATTGATGAGACCCTCTTTGAGAGCGCGAACCATGTCTCCTGCTTGAACAGGTTGAGGCACCTTAATAGTCAAGAGTTCCATTGGATTAGGAGCACGGTCAATTTTATTGCCTTTGGCATCATGCAAATCTTCGATATACGTTTCAAAATGACGGAAACCTGGGCCATAAAACTCAACTTGGTCGCCTTCGTTAATAACGTTCCGTTGACGAATAGTTGCTGTTTGTGTCGCATCATCATAAGAAACCACTTCAGCGACAAACTTGTACTCAGGAATTTTACGACGAGCACCAAATAACTGTTCATTTTCAGATGGTGTACCGTAGTAGAAACCTGTTGCCAATTCACGTTGGGCAACCTTCCACATCTCATCAATCAAGTCTTGCTTGATAGCTTCAAACTTCTCTGGACTTTCTAGATAAGCATCAACAGCTGCCTTGTAGCAGTTGGTTACTGTTGATACGTAGTGAATAGACTTCATACGTCCTTCAATTTTTAGACTGTCCACACCATTTTCAATCATATCTGGGATATGGTCAATCATGGACATGTCAACAGCTGACATTGAAAATTCTTCAGGAATCTCTCCCTTAAGGCTCTTACGTTCTTTCCCAAAAGGCATATCGTAAAGGTCGTACTTCCAACGGCAAGACTGAGAACATCCACCACGGTTGGCATCACGCATACTCATGTGGTTAGAAAGAGTACAACGACCAGAGTAAGAAATACACATAGCTCCATGGACGAAGGCTTCAATCTCAACGTCTGTACGTTTGCGGATTTCAGCTAATTCTTCCATTGAAACCTCACGCGCCAAAACGACACGAGTCAAGCCCAGTTCTTTCCAGAACTCAAGGGTTTCATAGTTAGTGGCACTGGCTTGAGTAGAAAGGTGGATTTCAAGACCTGGTGCTTCAGTCGCTGCAATCATAATCAAAGCTGGGTCAGATACGATAACTGCTGCAATGCCGATATCACGTAGTTTACGGAACCACTCACCAGCACCAGCTTCATTTCCTTCGTGCATAACCATATTGGCAGCTACATAGACCTTAGCTCCATACTTAGCCGCAAACTGCACGCCTTCTTCCATCTGTTCAAAGGTAAAGTTACCTGCACGGCTACGAAGACCATAGGCCTGACCACCGATAAAGACAGCATCTGCCCCATACTGAACAGCTACTTTTAACTTCTCTAAAGTCCCTGCAGGTGATAAAACCTCAGGACGTTTTAATGTTTTTGTCATGTTTTCTCCTATTTGCAATATAAAAGTTTGACGTTTTTCCTTCTCATTTTATAGTAAATAAGGGATAAAATCAAGCCTGGACAGATTGTTTTGACAATTCTAATATTTTAAGCTTTGTATAATAATTGTTAAACTATCGAATATAAACCAATTTTAACAAGTAGTCAAAAAGTCTAGAAAAGTAAAAACCAGTATCCAAAGATACTGGCTCATTAAACTACACAAATTAGTCCTTAGATGACTATTCCCACTCTACTGTTGCAGGTGGTTTACTTGTAATATCGTAGACGATACGGTTCACGTGATCCACTTCGTTTACGATACGTACTGAGATTTTTTGAAGGATATCCCATGGAATTTTGGCAAAATCAGCAGTCATACCATCGATAGAGGTGATAGCACGGATTGCAATCGTGTAGTCATATGTACGACCGTCACCCATAACACCAACTGAACGAACGCCTGTGTTCACTGTGAAGTATTGCCAGATATCGCGGTCAAGACCTGCTTTGGCAATTTCCTCACGAAGAATAGCGTCTGATTCGCGAACTGTTTCAAGTTTTTCTTCAGTAATTTCTCCCATGACACGGATAGCAAGTCCTGGTCCTGGGAATGGTTGGCGCCATACGATGTGGTCTGGCATACCAAGCTCTGTACCTACGGCACGAACTTCATCCTTGTAAAGAGTATTGAGTGGTTCGATCAATTCAAATTGCATGTCTTCTGGAAGACCACCCACGTTGTGGTGTGACTTGATAGTTTGAGCTGTATCTGTACCAGACTCGATAACGTCTGTGTATAAGGTACCTTGAGCAAGGAATTTCACATCTTTGAGCTTGCTTGCTTCGTCATCGAAGACATAGACAAACTCGTTACCGATGATTTTACGTTTTTGTTCTGGGTCAGAAACGCCAGCAAGTTTATCAAGGAAACGTTTAGCAGCGTCTGCTTTGACGATATTCAAACCAAACTTACCACCAAGCATGTCCATAACTTGGTCCGCTTCTCCTTTACGAAGAAGACCGTGATCCACGAAGATACAGATCAATTGATCGCCAATCGCTTTTTGGAGAAGAACTCCAACAACTGAAGAGTCAACACCACCTGATAAACCAAGAAGGACACGTTTATCACCGACAGTCTCACGGATTTTTTGTATCTGCATGTCGATGAAGTTATCCATTGTCCAGTCGCCTTTAGCATTACAGATGTTAAGGGCAAAGTTACGAAGGATATCATTCCCGTATACAGAATGACGAACTTCTGGGTGGAATTGGATACCGTAAATGTGTTTATCTGGGTTTTCAATGGCTGCATAAGGGCAGTCAGCTGATGTTCCAGTACGAACAAAGTCAGAAGGAATCTCAGTAACCGCATCACCATGGCTCATCAAAACAGTCTGCTCGTCTGGTGTTGATTCAAAAAGAGCTGATGGTGTGTGAGTAAGAGTTGATTGACCGTATTCACGATTTCCAGCATCACCTGCAGGGACAACTTTTCCTCCAAGTTTATGGGTCAATAACTGCATACCGTAACAAATTCCCAAAATAGGAATTCCAAGTTCGAAGATTTCTGGGTCAATATCAAATGAACCATCTTCGTATACAGAGTTTGGACCACCTGAAAGGATGATTCCTACAGGATTGATTTCACGAACTTCAGCAGCTGAAATTTTATGGCTTTTTAGTTCTGAAAAAACACCAATCTCACGGATACGGCGTGAAATCAGCTGGTTGTACTGACTTCCATAGTCCAATACGATGATTTTTTCTACATCTTGCAAATCAGTTGAAATGTTGCTCATCTTTTTCCTTTCTCAAAAGAAATATCTTTTTTCAATATTCTATCACAAATAAGGGCGAATTACCAACTAATACTCAATGAAAATCAAAGAGCAAACTAGGAAGCTAGCCGCAGGCTGCTCA
>OLNM01001252.1_pt1 | contig 19641 bp, 17 predicted proteins | sample 1672391 | NCBI WGS metagenome assembly OLNM01 (sample SAMEA3136680, study PRJEB25190) | human gut metagenome | reverse complement strand
ATGTCTGTTTGGAACTTTACTATCTATAAAAGTTCCAGGCAGGCATTTTTTATTTCCTGAATCCTGGAGGAAAGGAGTCAAGATGACTGAGCCAAACAGACAATCAGGAGAAAAAGAAGAAAGAATCATAGAAATTGAGATTGAGCGTCTTCGCCCTTTTAAGGAACATCCATTTCAAGTAAAAGATGATAAGGAAATGTTTCTTCTGCAGGAAAGCATTGAGAAGTATGGCATTTTAAATCCGCTAAGGCTTGCGATTTTGGCAACCGCAGAGGGAAGAAAGTTTTTATGAAAGGCTTCCCTACATGGAGAAGGCTCACATAAACAGCAAAAAGCGCCTGCCTGCAAAACGCAGACAGGCGCAGAGGAATTATAAAATCTATTTACATGATTTTTATGTTCATACTCATGCCCAGAATACCCCCATGGAGGATATGAGCTTTTTTTGACCGTAAAATATTAGGCAGATTGTTGAAGGCAAAAATGAACACGGCAATATTACCTCCTATTGGCTACCGTGTCCCTGTAGGTCGTCATTGGTTTGTGCAAGCGCAAAGAAACGGCGGCTCTGAAATTCAAAGCCGCCGTTTCTTATAGGCGTGTTGATAGGACTGCTGGACGACGACTTTTTTTCTTTGCCGCCGTCCGGCAGCTACCTTTCTTATTGCTTTTAACGGGTTATTCCATCTCTCTATAGCGGGCAGCAATTTCCTCCGTAATCGGAATTAGTCTGCAATCTTCAATCGAGTACACCTGATCGCATAGCTGTTCAATGTCTTTGAAATGGTGTGAAGTCAGAAAAATGGTCTTGCCTTCCGCTTTCAGCATACGGATGATGGCCTTTACATCCTCATAGGTTTTGTAGTCCAATGCGTTAAAAGGCTCATCCAAAATCAGAATATCCTGCCCCTCCATAATTGCCTGTGCAATCCCCAGTTTCTGCTTCATACCAAGAGAATAATTGTCTACTTTCGTTTTATTATCAGGGTCAAGCCCCACTTTGCCCATGGCCTGTCGGATTTCTTTTTCTCCAATTTTCCCTTGAATGTCCGCAAGAAATTTCAGATTTTGAAAACCACTGTAAATGCCAATAAACCCGGGGGAATTGATAAATACTCCCAAACTTTCGGGGAAGTCGCGGCCATTTTTACCAAGCTGTTTTCCGCGCACATAAACACTGCCCCGATCAGGCTTCTCGAAACCGCATAAAATCTTGAACAGCACCGACTTTCCGCTGCCGTTAGCGCCAACCAAACCAACAGCTGTTCCCTGTTCTATGGACAGTGAAACGTCTTGAAGAATTGCCTTGCCACCAAAACTTTTTGATACATTTTTCACTTCAATATATGAACTCATATTCTGTCCTCCTAATTCAATATTTTCTTGTAGCCACACATAAGGATTCCTGCAATCATCAGCGTTAAAATAGCGGCCTCTATCCCAAAGGCGGACACAGCGGAAATTCCAATTCCCGGTTCCACAACAGAAATTCTTGTCAGGCTGGAAAGGCCAAAAGGCGAATAAGCTACCCAATTCCCCGGAAGGACACAGAGCAGATTTCCCGCCACTAACACAAGGAAACCGATTGTAACCTGTCTTGTGGCAATGTAGATGCCGAGCATAATCAGATATTGCGCCAATATATCAAGGCACTTCATCAAAACCGCATAGAGCAGGAATCTGAAAGAAACGATTGTTAATCCAGTGCTGAATAGGGATGCCCCTATAAGGCCAGCCATAAGCCAAAAGATTGCATATACCATGAGAAACTTTATGCTGACCAATAAAATGCTCTTCATCAAATGCCTGCGGCCCTTCGAGCGCACAGAAACAAATATAGATTGCCCGTTCACTGTTTGCTCCACAAAAGCGGCAAGCAGGTAAAGGGGCACACCGCCGGTAATCAGCAGTTCAAGAAAAGGTAAAACTTGAAAATATCCGGTTCCATGTCCTGCAAACAGGGCATAAATCCATTCCAATCCTGATAGGGCGGTGCCATTGCCTAAGCCTTTGTAAATCGAAACTCCCAACACAACACCTAAAAGAATCAGCAGATTACGAGGGATCATGAGCGCATGGAAATAGTAGCCAGCTATACCACGGTGGGACAACGGTATATGCGGCAACTGTCCCCGCCACGCAAACCGAATAGATATAGCAATTATCAAAACAATGAGCAGCAAAGTAAAGGCAGTTATCTCTAAACGATGGGGCACGCCCAAATTGTGGTGTAAAATCAGCAAATGATTAAAACTCGTCAGCGGAATATTTTGAATTGCCGGAAGCTTGATCCACACAGCCGAGAGGACATAAAGAACGATTACAATTCGAATCGTCCACTTTCTCCCAGTGAAATGTCCAATCCACATACAGATTCCAAATATCAGCCAACTTCCAATAAGCTGATAGAGGGTAAAACAGACAAACGCCTGCAAGGGACTGGCAAAAAGCTGTTCCAGAGTGGAAAATAACTCGGCTTCCGTTGCACCCGCAGCAAGGTTCCATTCGTTGCCTAAAGGTAATCCTATACCAGACAGAAGAATTGCCCCAGTTTGAACAGCCGTCAGAATGACTGCAATCAAACCGACCCCAATCCATTTTTTCAGAAAATAAGAATGGTAACTTTGAAACCGTAAGATTACTGGCTCTCCGTCGTCATCAATAAAGGAAAAGCAGCTTAACAGTATAATCGGCAGCACAAAATAGGTCAGATAGTAATGGTCTGATACCGCCGACAAGATGTGCCGCTCGTATGCAATACCTCCGTTTAACCTCCCGCTGATGGAAAAAAGTATACATCCGGCAAATAGGGCAAGCGACTTTCCATATCCCCACAAACGGAGATTTTTTCTGATAAGCGCAATCATAACGGACTCCTAAATGGTTACGATAGCATTTTTCTTAGAAAGGAGAAACGCTGTCAGGCCAATCACAATGCTTAAAACGATTGGGCCAAAGAGGAAAGAGGAGATCGATACGACCTTTGGATCGACTGTTGTGGGATCAAAAGCTACGACCAGCCGCAGTCTCTCCAAGCGGAGAATCGCCAGAACGAAGTTTTCTAAAATGGAATACATAAACGGCCCGGTAAGGATCACAAAAATGTTCTTGCAGTATAAAGCGAGGACAAAACCGAAGGTCATTACAAAAAGGCTGACGATGCCTCTCCAAAGGGACAGGGCAACTGCATATAACAGCGGGGTCTTTATAAACGCGTTTTCAAATACATGGCGAAACGGATTTTCAACGAAAGGAACCACGGGCGTTTTTACATAGAGGGCAAACACCGCCGATAGTATATAAGGGATTACAATAATACAAAGGGTTCCCAGTGCATACGCAATCCATTTGGCAGTCAGGTACTTCTTAATTTTCACTCGCGGCATGACATAGAGCAGGAAGTTGTTTTTGCGCTCGTAATACAAATTCCAGCATAGCGGCACCACAACAAACAGCGGATAAAGCAGAGAAAACAGCTCTGTTCCAACTTCCCATGCCTCTAAATCGTAGTGTAGTGTATAGTTTTGATAAATTGTGCAGGACAACACACTCATGGCGATTGCCAGAAGAACTGTTGTCAATAGCACCGGCAGAAAAACTTTTTTCCACTCATTTCTCACAAGGCCTATCATATTCATTCATCCCTTTCTTTGTTTTTTCCAGTATATCGAACTCTTTTAGGCGCTTCAATAGCCCGGAAACAAGAGAGGGTTTTAAGGGAACAAGATAAATTTCGTTCCCTTAAAACCCTCGTTCATACCCTTTTTTATGGCATGAGTACGCCAAAGACAACATAATTTTCATTCAAAATGGATTCGTTACGGGTCAGGATTTTTCCATGATACCGTTCCGTCATGCGTAGGATGTTATACAGGCCAAAGCCGTGGCCGTCCCGATTTGCCTTTGTAGTTACACCTTTTCCAAACAAGGCCATAAATTCAGTATTTGACAGCGGCGGAGCCGGATTGGAAACTGTCAACTCCAGAAAGTCCCCCTGTTTCTTACTGGATAAAAAAACCGTACTTCCTTTCGGTGAAGCCTCGATTGCATTGTCCAATAAAATTCCAATGGCCTCGATCCATTCTGTTTCCGGGGTGACGGTTTTCTTGAAAAGACCGTGTAAGGATAATTCTATGTGAAGATTTGCCACTTCTGCCTGCTTTATTTTTCCAAACAGCATCCCGGCAATCATTTTGCTGTCGCATGAGAGCAGTTCCCGATCATTAAGACTGATTCCAATACTTCCTGTAAGATCTGCTACTTCTTTCCGGGCTTCTTCTAAAGTATCAGCAGAGGCAACGGCAGCTTCAATCGCCATCATCCGGTTATTAAATTCATGCTGCCTTGCCCTAACCTGTGAGATCAATTCTTCTACAATAGGCACATACTGCTCAATCATGTGGATTCGCTTTTGCTCCTGCGTCCGACGCTGATGTAGGAACAGCAATATACTGTCCAGCAGCAACACCGCAAGGATCAGAATTATAATCACCCACAGATGGGAAAGAATTCTATCCACATCAAAAGAGAGGATAGAAAGCACTGCCATGAGAAGGACAGAGATATTGGCAGATACGATCAGAACTGTGAAATCGCTTCTTTGGACGAGCTGATGGATCAAGCCGAAAAGTGGCGTGAACTCCAGTACGACTATAAGGCACAACGCCGCTATACGGCTGCCCAACAGGAGTAAAATATCCGTAGCTCCGCAGACAGCAAAAAGAACCGCGCACAGGCATTTGACGAACAGGAAAATGGAGAAGGCCGCCATTGTGCCGCAGAAAACCGTTCCGCTGGATTTGGAGCCGAAGAAAATACTGCTCAACAACAATACTGCAAAAATCAAAAACAGCAATCCAACAATATTGTCTGCTGGTAGTATTTCAAAGCCTTCACTGCGGAAAGATGCCGTCATATTTGCTCCGACAGAAAAATCCACTCTCGGTACAACACAAAGAACAAGAAGAATGGGAAAAATGAGAAAATCTTTTGCCTTTATTTCTGATTTTTGCCGGAAAACGGCTTCACAGCAGAGAGCCAGTATTCCCACATCCAATCCTAACTGTATCAGATTCATTAGAAAGTTCATGTTTACCCCCATAATTCGGCCTGATATTTATTTCCGATGGGGATTGTATCTGTAAATCCTTTCAGAAAAATCTTCCGCTCGGATTTGTCAATTTTCTCAATATGGGATTTGTTCACGACATAACTCTTATGGCACTGAACAAATGCTGGATCATCAAGCAACGCCAATAAACCAGACAAAGTGTACCCGGAAATCGTATCTTCTTTGATGCCGGACAGACGGCTACTGGTATGGATCACAAGTTTTTTTCCAAAGGCTTCGATATAGGCAATATCCTGTGTAACATATTCTAAGATAAATTGCTTTTGCTCAATCTGAATGGTTTTTGCTTGTTGGCTCATCTGTTTAGACAATCCCAACGCGTCACGAAATGCCGTTACAAATTCTTCTTCGCCAAATGGCTTTACAAGAAAACTGTAACACTTCACATCTCGATAAGCTGAAAGTTCTTCTCCTGCCAATGCCGTTTCAAAAATAATCGGCGTATATTTATATTCCGGCAATTCGCGGAGCTGCTTTGCTAAGCTGGTTCCTTTATAGTCCTCTAACTGAATATCAAGGATAAAAAGGGAAACATCGTTCGCTTTTGCATATTGCAAAGCTTCTCCGGCCTCGGAAACAGAATGTACCTCAAGATCGGCAGATATATTGTCAATATAACGCACAATTTTCTTTACTGCACTTGTATTATCTTCTACTAATAGCACCTTACTCATGTTACAATTTCTCGCCGCCTTTCTTTTGTTTTTGCCGTTTATCTACTGGCTTATCTGCTGCCTTTGGTATAAGCCACATATAACCGATTTTTGAAATGCCAGGTATGCGGGCATCCTCACAAAGCCGCTGTACCCGCCTTTCAGAAATGCCCCACTTTTTCGCTGCTTCGGGACAGGACATATACTCCATCTTCATCCGCCCTTTCTCTAAACTCTATCAGTATAATTATGTACGGAAATCCGTATAATATCAAGGCTAAAATATGAATTATTTTAGCTAATAACGGGAACTATAAAGACATATCCAGAAAGAAAGATGAACTGTAAAATGTAGTTTGGTGAATGAATATGGCAAAGAGACCAGTACAGAAAATTGACTTTCGCCCTTATGGGGCAGCAATAAAAGCAGCACGGACGGGGCAAAAAGAGTCCCGCAACAAAGTGGGGGACGAGATGTATCTTTCTCCCCGCTATCTCGCCAATATTGAGAACAAGAGGCGACATCCGAGCCTCCAAATCTTTTTTGAGCTCATGTCCCGCTATCACATCTCCGTGGATCAACTTCTCTTTGGGGATACGGCAGATGGGAAATCCACGGCGCGCCGGCAGCTTGACGTCCTGGCAGATGAATTGACCGATCGGGAGATCGGGATCATCATTGCCACCGTACAGGCCGTGTTGGGCGCCAGAGAAAAGGGGGAGTGACCATGCTCCCGGCACAACTGAATAGGAACTAACAGACGCTATGAACGGATAAAGTTTGTAGCGTTTTTTTCTTTGCGTTTTGGTAGCAAAAGTGAAGGTTTTGGTATTACTTAGGTACGAGAAAAGAAACGATAGCAAGCACAGCAAGTGAGTACCCACTTGCGAAATTTCTGCTTGTTGGGATAATCCCAAACCCTTATAAAGAACGGAGGCGGCGCATGGCAAATCGAAAGCGAAATATTCAGATGAAGTTTTATGTCACGGAGGAAGAAAAACGCCTCATTGACAAGAAGATGGCCCAGCTCCCCACCCGGCGCTATGGCGCCTACCTGCGGAAGATGGCGATTGACGGATATATCATCTATGTGGACACCAAGGACATCAAGGAGATGAACAAGCTCCTGTCCGCCATTGGCCGGAACATCAACCAAATCGCCAAAGTCGCCAATGCCTCCGGTTATGTCCGCAAGGAGGACATTCAAAGTATCATGGAAATGCAGGCGGCATTGTGGAGGGCGGTGAAGCGAGGATAGTGGCATACACAAAAGTATTTGCCATCCGCGCAAGGTTGGACAAGCGTGTGCGTTACATCACAGACGGAGAAAAGACCTCGCTGGCGTCCAGCATCACCTATATCTCTAATCCCGAAAAGACGGAGCAATTCTTTTTCACGTCTGTGTTAAATTGCAGCAGCGTGGACACCGCTCTTTCTGAAATGATGGAAACCAAACAGCAGTTTGGCAAAATGGGCGGCGTCCTCGGCTATCACTTTATCCAGTCCTTTCAGCCGGGGGAGGTTACACCAGAGCAGGCACACGCTGTCGGGCTGGAATTTGCCAAGCGGTTGTTTGGAAAACGGTATGAGGTCGTTATCAGCACCCATTTGAATAAGCACCACCTGCACAATCATCTGGTGGTCAATTCCGTGTCCTGCATAGATGGGCAGAAATACCATTCCAGCCCGGAGAGTTATTACAACGATGTGCGCGGCACTTCGGACGCACTGTGCCGGGAGAATGATTTATCCGTCATCACCCCGCAGGGCAAGGGCAAGCATTACGCCGAGTGGAAAGCGGAGCAGGGCGGCAAGCCAACCGTGCGCGGCATCATCCGCGCCGACATTGACACGATCATTGCGCAGGCCTACACCTATGATTCCTTTCTCATGCTTCTGCGAAAAAACGGCTACGAGGTGCGCCGCGGCCCCAATCGGAAATACACCACCGTCAAACCACCCGGCGCAAAGCGGGCGATCCGGTTGGACAGTTTGGGCGAGGGCTACACCGAAGCGGATATTCTGCTGCGGCTCTCCCGCCAGCGGCATGGCGGCATGGCCCCGCTGATCATCGCCCATACCGTCAAGCGTTACCGCATGAAGGGTAAGCTGTCCACCGTCCGAAAAAAGAAAATCACCGGCTTTCACGCACTCTATCTCCGCTACCTCTATCTGCTGCGTGGGGGCAGGCGGAAAAAGCTGCCGCCCAAACTGCCCTTTTCCGTCAAGCGGGAGGTCATTCATTTGGAGCGGTATGAGCAGCAATTCAAATACCTTTTATCAAGCGGAATTACCACCGAAACGGAGCTGGAGCAGCGCATCCGTGTGCTGGAGTGGGACATTCGCTTGTTAGAGGAACAGAGAAAACCACTTTATCAGGAAAGGAGGAACACCAGCGATGAAGAAGCACAAGCCAAGTACAGCACGGAGATCCAACAGCAGACTGCCGCCCTGCGGGAAAAGCGCGGGGAGCTGCGTCTGTGCCGCAGGATACAGGCAGACATTCCGAGGGTATCCCAGCAGTGCCAGCAGGCGCAGGCTGAACGGCAGAAAAATCTAAAGAACAAGGAGGAACACGAGCATGAGTACCAACGGTGAAACCGCTGACCTGATGGTGCGTGAGGGCATCCAGATCACCGAGAGTGCCCTCAAGCTGGCAGGGCTGGGGGCGAAAAACCTCGCTGCCCTGTTGATCGCCCTTGCCAACGACAACCAGAAGCTCGCCGGCAAGACCAACCTCAAGCGCCTGATCCACGACGGCGAGGAGCTGACGATCTTTTCCGTCAAGCAGGAGGACTTGAAGGGCTTTCAGATGGAAGCCAAACGCTACGGCGTCCTGTTTTACCCCATCGTCAATAAGGTGGAAAAGACCGGGACGGTAGAAATTATGGCAAAAGCCAAGGACGCCAAGCAGATCAACCGCATTTTTGAACGCATGGGCTATCCCGCCCCGGTGAAGGAGGACGCTGCCGCAAAAAAAGAGAACGCCCGCGCTCCGTCCGAGAGCAGCTCGAAGGTGCGCGGGACTGGTGCGAGAGCGTCTACGGAACCGGCTGCGGAGAAGGCTGACGCCCGCCCCTCCGTCCGCAGCCGCCTGATGGCGCTGCAAGCCGCGGCAGAACGGGACGGCACAGCTCCCACCAAGGACACCGTGCGGGAAGCCATTCAAAAGGCTATGCCCACGCGGGAATAATTTGATTTTGAGAAGGAGAAACGAACATGGCAAAGTTAGACGATTTGATCCAGCAGAAGCAGCAGCGGGACGAGGACTGGAAGGCAAAGAAAACAGCGGAGCGCGAGGAATTGGGGCAGCTTTCCGACGATGCGGTCATGCGTGTCACCAGCGAACCCGGCGCATACCTCCACTATCTGGATACGCAGGCCATCAACCCGCGATACAGCGCATCCAATGTGATGCTGGCGATGGCGCAGAACCCGGAGATCACCTACATCAACAGCCTGGAGGTGTGGAACCGGCTGGGGCGCAGCGTCAACCGCGATGAGAACGGCATGAAGATCCGCGTGTCGGACACCTATATGAAGGACGGAAGAGAGTATCACGGCTATAAGATCGGGCGTGTGTTCGATATTTCCCAGACCCACGGCAAGGCCGGTGTTCCGGCGCTGAGCCTGAAAGACAATACACCGGAAATGGACGCCGCCCTGCGCCGATTGCTGGACAGCTCCCCCGTTCCCGTGGTCACCAGCAGCACCATGTATCAGGACGCCGTTTATGATCCTAAGACGCAGAGTATTACGGTGTCCAGCCGCCTGATCGACAGCAAGATCTTTGCGGCGCTCTCCCGTGAGATCGTCCACGCCGGCATCCATGACCACGGGCGCTATCCCTACTATACCCGTGAGGACTGCGCCATGGACGCCGAGAGCGTCAGCTATATGCTCTGCCGCAATTTCGGCGTGGAGACCCCGCAGCCTGATGTGAGCCGCGTGGGGCAGGTGTTTGACGGCATGGAGGTGCAGGATCGCCGCGGCGTGGTGGACAGCCTGCAAAAGTATTTCCGTAAGCTGCAAAATGATATCCAGCGTGAGATCTCTCCGCAGGAGCGCAAGCAGCCGGAGCAGAATCGGTCCGTTCGTTAAGAAAGAGAGGTGTAATGTGAAAAAGAAACTTTCGCTTTTGCTGTGCATAGCAGTAACATTGTGCGCTATGAGCAGCACGGCCCTGGCCGTTTCCGCTGAACCCATCAAGGAGGCTGATCCGGTAACTGCCATGATTACTGCCGCAGATACACTTCTCGGCGTTTCCGCCTATCCCGCCGAGGTCAGAGCCAGCGAGGAAAACGGTGTCTATCGTTTGGAAAAGGTCTACTACCTGACCGCGAAGGACGATCCCGCCACGATTCCCACCGCTGACTTTGAGCGCGAGGGACGCACCTATACGCTCCTTGATTTGCTGAAAAATGACCAGACAGAAACGGACACGCGGGAGCATATCGAGGTGGTCACGCTGGGGAGCAAGACCAAAGATATGGCGGAAATTCTGAAAATGCTGGAGCCGAAGCTGGAGGTCAAGACCGAGGACGGCTATGAGGGCGTCCTGTCCCTTGACCATACTACCATTCAGGTGGAGGCCGCGGGCTACGGGACCAGCAGCCGCACGGTGACGGCGGAGCGCACCTATCCCAACCTCTCAGACGCGGATGTGTCCCTTGTTCCCAAGTCCGTGAATGAAAATGGCCGCACCCTGACCCTTGCCGATGTAAGCTGGCAGGAGGCGGCGGTCGATCCCACGGACGGCTATGACATTCCCATTCGCTATACCGCCGTGGCAAGCTACACCGGCACCGCCACCAGCAAATATGCCACCGGCTACACCGTCACGGCGGACTATAAGGGTGACGTCACCCGCACAAGCTGTGATACAGTGGTCTACACCGCAGTCTTTTCCAGCGTCGGTAATGAAGCAGCAACGGACAGCAGTAGCTTTAACTGGCTGTGGCTGCTGCTCCCCGTGGGAGCTGCGGCGCTGGGCGGCTGCGGCTATGCCGGTTATAAGGGCTATCGCCACTACATCAATAAAAAAAGAGGGTACGCCGCATGAAAAAATATCTGACCACGCTGCTGGCCGCCTGCTGTATGCTGGCGGCTTTTTCCATGCCTGCATCGGCACTGGAGTATCACTTTGACGGCCCGGACGCAGGACTGTTCGGACGCCCCACCTCGGACGATACCATTTATGTCACGATGGACAAGCCTGTGAATACCGACCGGAGCAAAAACGCCGCCTACATCCCGCCTGCCTTCGGCTCTCCCACCTCCTACACCCTGAACGCCGGAGAACTGCTGACGCCAAACCTTGTGAGCGGTTCAGTCACGGGAACGACCAGCGGCACAGGCGGTGTGACCGTCCTGCCGCCCGCTGCTTCCGGCAGTGCCAACGGCAGCACAGGCTCTTACACGCCGGTGAAGTACACTGCTGTTACGAAGGACCTCTATTACAGCGGTGGCTACCTCGGTACGCTGAAAATCCCCACCCTCGGCCTGTCTGTCAAGGTGTATCAGGGAACGGACGCGGACGCGCTCCGCAAGGGCGCAGGACATTTTGCCAGCACCTCCATTTGGGAAGGCAATGTGGCGATTGCGGGCCACAATCGCGGCGTGAATAATCACTTTGGCAAAATTCACACCCTTGACATTGGGGACACCATCAAGCTGACCACCCAGCTCGGCACACGCAGCTATGAAGTGTACTCTGTCAGTAAGATCGGCGTGGACGATACCAGCGTCCTAAACGACAGTACGGAGAACATCATCACCCTTGTCACCTGCGTGATGAATCAGCCGGATTACCGCTGGTGTGTGCAGGCTCGACAGAAGTAGTATTGATGTGAATAATTTCGACAAGAAAAAAGTTATTCACATTGATGTTAAAAACTTTACTTGACGCAAGGGGGGTGATATAATGGCTGACAAAGGTGGTGACAGAATCATGGAGTTAAAAAACAGATCGCAGTACCTTGATAAGCTCATCTCCGTTCAGGATATGGAGGTCATCAAGGTCGTGACCGGAATCCGGCGCTGCGGCAAATCCAGCCTGCTGAAATTGATGATGGCACATCTGCGGGAACAGGGCGTCATGGAGGAACAGATCCTCTCGATGAACTTTGAGTCCATGCAGTTTGCCGATATGGACAGCAAGCAGCTTTATCAGTATGTGATGGAACGAGCCCCCAAGGGTAAGCGGCTTTACCTGTTTTTAGACGAGGTGCAGAAGGTTCGGAACTGGCAGGATGCCGTGAATTCCTTCCGCGTGGATCTGGATTGCGACATTTATGTGACCGGCTCCAACGCCTACCTGCTGTCCTCCGAACTGTCCACGTATCTGTCCGGGCGCTATGTGGAGATCAAGATGCTGCCGCTGTCCTTCCGTGAGTTTTTGGACTTCCACGGCTATCTGCTGGAGGAGTACAAAGCCCCCAACGGCACTATGAAACAGCGCGCCAAGGGAAAAGACGGCGAAGCGTATGAGCTGCGCGACCTGTTTGAAGCCTACGCACAGTTTGGCGGTATGCCGGCGCTGGCCGAGGCGGAGCTGGATCAGGAGCGCGCCAATATGCTGCTGGACGGCATTTATTCCGCTGTTGTTGTGCGGGATATTCTGGAACGCGGCAAACGGAAAGAACAGCGGGCCGTTACCGACGCGCTGCTGCTCCGCAAGATCATTCTGTTTCTGGCTGATAACATCGGCAACAACACCTCGGCTGCGTCCATCGGGCGCACCCTTGTCAGCGAGGGCCTGTTGGATGATGGCAGAAAGGCCAAGCCTGCGGTGCAGACCATCTCTGCCTATATCGACGCACTGTTGGAGTCCTATATCTTTTATGAGGTCAAGCGTTTTGACATCAAGGGGAAGGACTATCTGCGGACGCTGGGCAAATACTATATCGTCGATCCCGGCCTCCGCACCTATCTGTTAGGAAACCGGGGCGGCGATGTGGACACATTCTGGAAAACATCGTTTATTTTGAACTGCTGCGGCGTGGTTATGAGGTGGCTATCGGCAAGGTCGGTGAAAAGGAGATCGACTTCATCGCAACAAAGATGAATGAGAAAAAGTATATCCAGGTCACTGACAACATGAACGCCCCCGAAACCCGCGCACGGGAGCTTGCACCGCTGCAAGCTGTGCAGGACAATTACGAGAAGATCGTGATTGCCATGGACTGCGACCTTATCAGCGACGTGGACGGTATCAAAATCGTAAAGGCGCTGGACTTCCTGCTCAGCGAAGTGTAACTAAAAATCCGCTCTGAAAAATCAGGGCGGATTTTTTGACACACGGCGGTATCCGCGATACCATGAAGCCATCAAAGGATATGGAGGTACACACCATGAAGCGAGGAAGTTTTGCAGCCGGTTTTCTTACCTGCCTGCTGTTGGCTGGCATCACTACCACGGCGTATGCTGTCGGGATCGTGGCGGAGCGCAGCACCCACCGCGTTGTCGTAGATGGAAAAGAAGCGCAGATGGAAGCCTATGTCATCAACGGCAACAACTATGTGAAGCTGCGGGACATTGGCAAGGCTGTTGGTTTCGAGGTTTATTGGGACGGCGATGCCAAATGTGTGCAGGTAGAGAGCGGCAAGCCCTACACCGGCATCGCGCCGGTGAAAGCGGAGACCAGCGGACCTGCTTCACAGCCGGAGGTTACGACACCTGCCGATGATGTGGATGCCATGAAGCAGGATATTGTGGATCGCACCAATGCGCTGCGGCGCGAAAATGGCGTTGCTGTGCTGCGCGTCAACGACAGGCTCATGCAGGCGGCGCAGGTTCGCGCGGATGAGATGGCTGCGCATACCGTCTATTCGCACACAAGACCGAATGGCGGAAAATTCAATACCGTCACGGATTGTCCCTACATGGCCGAAAATATCCATCGCATCGCAGATTGGACAATGTCCAACCAAACACTTGCCGAACGGGCCGTGGCGGATTGGAGCGCTTCGACAACCCACAACAAGAACATGGTCAACCCAAAGCTATCTGAGATTGGCGTTGGGCTGGCAAGAGGTGTCAATGACACTGGTGACCCGTGCTGGTACTGTGTCCAGCTTTTCCTCTACGATGGATGCTCCGTCACTCGGGTGGATACCCCCACAAACAAATAAATCATCAACTTTCACGCAAGAGCAGGTCGTCAAGATCTGCTCTTTTTATTGCGCTTTTTGGAAAGGAGAAAGACATGAAGTCAATTAAACATCGCTTGTTGTCACTGCTTTTGACGCTGGTGACAGTCTTGAGCCTGCTGCCGACTGCGGCTTTTGCCGCGTCGAACACGGGTTCCGGCCTCAAAATTACCACCAACCAGGCATATTGGAGCACGCGCCTGCTCGCCAACGGTACCCCATACAGCTACCGCCCGCCGCTTGTGGACGGTAAGCTCGTGTACTGCATGGATAGCGGCCTCGGCTATCATTACGCAACGCCTTCGTACCTGAATTCCTTTACATGGACGTCCGGCACCGGCGCGGATGCAGATGCCGTATTGCAGTCGGCTGTCACGAACAGCGGCCTCAGTGAAATGGACGCCGCGACCGTCGAGAACGTCAAATGGATGATGACCTACCTCAACGACTGCAAGGCATCCAATGTTGGCCAGCTTTTTATGGCCGTGCAGACGTATGTGTGGGATCACCAAAGCTATAAAGGCGAGCCCGGTGGAGACGGCGATGCGGGCGGCTATGCCAACGCCGACACCTATGATCTGTATCTGAGCCTCATCGACTGGCTTTTGGAGCAGAAATCACAGGAGGACGCCGAGTTCCAGCGCCAGATTGAAGAGTTCACTGCACAGGGAAAGTCTGCATCCATTGTGGAGGACGAGAGTGCGAAATGGGCGGTGTACGCAATTTCCAGTAACCGCAAAAATCAGTCGTTCTTCAATTATTATGGTCCCCGCAAACTGGTCACTCAGGATAAGCCCGGAGGCGGCGGAGAGGAACCTGCACCGCCTGCAGGCGTTGGCAAGATCGTGCTGAAAAAGACTGCTGGCGGTACCACAACCGGTCTCGCCGGTGCGCGCTTTAGCATCTACTTTAACGGCCAGATCGTCGGCAGCGACATCACCAATGCGCAGGGTGAGATCTATGTTGAGAACGCCGCCACCGGCCTTTGGAGCTTTGTCGAGATCTCCGCACCGGACGGTTACTGTGTCGATCCCACGCCGAAGAGCGTGTACGTAGATGTAACTGAGGGTGACCGCGAATACACCGTTGCGGCGATCAACTACGAAAAGCCCGATATGAAGATCATCAAGCGCGATGCCATGAGCGGCAAACCGATTGCCGGCACGGTGTTTTCCATTAAGTCCGTTACCGGCAGCTATTCCACCTCCGTCACGACCGGGACGGACGGTTCCGCAACGCTCTCGGCCATTCCTGCCGGTGTCTATGTTGTGCGTGAGGAATCCGTTCCCGAGCCGTACATCGTAACCAATACCGAGCAGACCGTGGCGCTGCGCCCCGGCAAAACCTCCGAGGTCACTTTCGTTGACTATGAAAAGCCCGGTCTTGAAATTGTCAAGAAGAACATCGCCAACGGAGAGCCCATCGAGGGCGTCACTTTCCGCATCGAGCAGATCGACGGCAGCTTTTCTACCAGCGCCACCACCGATAACCATGGGCGCATTTTCCTTGAGAGCATCCCTGTGGGTAGCTACAAGGTCACGGAGATCAATGTTCCCAGTCATGTCATTCTCTGCCCCATCCCGCAGGAAGTGGCATTGAAGGCTGGCGAAACCTCTACCGTCACCTTCTTCAACGCGCTCAAGCCGACGCTGGAGATCCGTAAAGTGGACAGCGTCACCGGCGATCCCGTTAAGGGAGCCAAGTTCCAGGTCTGGTATGCCAGCAACCACACCGATACCGGTGAACTGAACGACCTCGGTACCTATTTTTCTGATGAAAGCGGCAAGATCATTCTCCCCGAAGTCAAAGATGGTTGGTACAAAGTGACGGAACTGGAAGCACCGCACGGCTACTCCATCAAGGAGCCTGCCACACAGGAATGCTTCATCTCCGGCGGCGAGAGCAAGGTACTGACCTTCGGGAATACGCCCCTTTCCGCCATCGTCATCCGCAAGGTGGACAGTGAGAGCGGTCAGCCGCTGGAGGGTGCATGGTTCCGTATCCGTTATCTTGGCGGCACCTCCGGTACAGGCGGCACGGTCATCGGTGAGTACCGCACTTCGAGCAATGGCACCATTGTTGTGACCAGCCTCAAAGCAGGCACTTACGTCTGCGAGGAAATTTCTGCTCCGGACGGATATGTGATCACAGACGCAACAGAAACCGTTTATCTCTCCGGTAAGGATCAGGACGTCATCACCGTGACCTTCGGCAATGATAAGATGGGCTCTCTGTTGATCATCAAAAAGGACGCCGTCACCGGCGCGCCCATTTCTGACGTTGAATTTCTTGTTACGGATTCGGATGGCAGCGTACTCGGCACGACCAACGGTAAGTATGTGACCGACAGCGCCGGTACCATTCGCATTGATGGCCTGACTCCTGGCATGACGGTCATTGCCAAAGAGGTTCGCGCCAAGGATGGCTATATCCTCGACGATACCCCGCAGAGCATCAAGATCAAGCGCAATTCCGTGATGACGCTGGAGTTCCGCAATCAGCCCAAGGGCGGCGTGCTCGTGAAAAAGGTGGACGCTGTGACGAACGCTCCCATCTCTGACGTGGAGTTCCTTGTCACGGATTCCGACGGCAATCTCATCGGCAACGCCAACGGCAAGTTCGTGACGGACAGCGCCGGTACTTTCACGATTACGGATGTTGCCCCCGGCACCACGCTTGTCATCAAGGAAACCCGCGCGAAGGCGGGGTACATTCTCGATGATACCCCGCAGACGGTTAAGGTCAAGTCCAATGAAGTTGTCACGGTGGAGTTCCGCAACGCCCCCAAGGGCAATCTCATCATCGTAAAGCAGGACTCCGTTACAAAGGAGCCGCTGGAAGGTGTCGAGTTTAAGATCACCTACGCAGATGGCTCGTATGTAGATGCCGAGGGCGGCACGCTGTCCTCCACCGGCCTGTACTGGACGGATAAAGAAGGAGAAATCACCATTTCCGGTATTTCCGGCACCGTGGTGGTCACAGAGATCGAAACGATCCCCGGTTACACCATTGATGAAAACACTCGCACACAGACTGTTGTGGTCAATCCCAACGACACGCAGACGCTCCACTTCTACAACACGCCTATTGGCGGTGTGGAGATCATCAAGGTCAACGAAGATAACCACAGTGAGCGCATCCCCAATACGACCTTTGAGATCCGCAAGGTGGACGATGCCTTGGTGGATACCGTTACGACGGACAAAAATGGCCGTGTGTTCGTGGCTCTGGAGGATGGCAGCTACTATGCAAAAGAGGTCACATCGAACAAATCGTTCCGGCTGGATGATACGCCCCACTATTTTGAGATCAAGGACGGCAAGCGTGTGACGCTTCAGGTGACCAACAAAAAGCTCAGCGGCATCGTCATCCACAAAATCGACAGCGTCACGGGCGAGGGGATCTATGGCGTAAAGTTTGTCCTCTATGATGCGAACAAGAAGCCCATCGGCGAGTACACCTCGGACGATGAGGGCTACATCTACATTGACGAGATCCCTGGCGGGCTGAGCGGCCGCTTTTATCTGAGAGAACTGGAAGCGGCCCCCGGCTACACGCTGGATAAGCAGGATAAGACCGTCTATGTCTCTCCGGGCAAGACCGTGGAGATCGAGTGGGAAAATACCGCTGTCACGGGCCAGATCCAGATTTATAAGTACGCCGCTGAGTATAACGAGGTCACCGGCACCGCCGCAGGCGCCCCGCTCAAGGGCGCTGTTTATGAGATCGTCAATGCCCGCAGCGGCAAGGTGGTGGACTATATCACCACCGATGCCCGCGGCGTTGCGGCAAGCAAGGCGCTGCCGCTGACCCGTTATCAGATTCGTGAGGTCACAGCGCCTGCGTATTGGCAGGTGTCCTCGGAAATGTTTGATGTCACGCTGGAATATCCCAGTCAGATCATCAAGCTGTCTGCCTACGATAAACCTTCCTCCCTGGGCGTTACGATCACCAAGCGCGGCAATAGTGCTGTGATGGCTGGCAGTCAGATGCGCTATGACTTCACCGTTGCCAACACCAGCAATGTGCCGCTGGAGTCATTCTTCTGGCATGACCGCATTCCAACGGATATTGCCAACGCAACGGTGCTGGACGGCCGCAGTGCTTTTACCAAGAGCGGAGCGGGCAAGCTCACGCTCAGTTCTTCCACCGGATTTGCGAATGCGCTGACGGTTTCCTCTGGGGAGCTCAGTTTCGGGCTTGCCGGCGGAGTGACCTTCGGCAACTCCATTACGATGGGCTCCGGAGCCCGTCTTACCTCTGCGGGCAATATGACTCTTTCCCCGTCTTCCGTTCTGACGCTGGATTTGACGGGGCTGAATTCCTCCAGCTCCGCCATCGTCCAGTCGGGAGGCACGCTCTCCTTTAATACGGAAGGCACGCTGACTCTGGCGATCAGCGGGGTGGACCAGACGATGGAAAATGACTACAGGCTGATTACGGCGGGCAGTTTCGGTACGTTGACGGCCAGCAATTTTTCTTTTGATTCCAGCGGCCTTTCCGAAGATTATACCTACGCCCTGGAGTTGTCCGGAAACACTCTTTACCTGCGAGTCAAGGCGTTGGGAGAAGCCCTCAACTGGAACGGAGGAAATGCGGGTATCTGGATGGCGGCAGGAGGTTCTGCCGTCTGGCTGGACAAAGACGGGACGGCAGTCGTTTATGACGCCGCCAAATCCGCCAATTTTGAAGATCTGGCTGGCATATCCGCCTCTGCCGTCACCATAGAAGGGAATGTTTCTTCCGCGCGTCTTACAGTCAACAATAGAGAAACGGCCTACACGTTCACGGGAACAGGGGCCCTTGTGGACGGAGCAGATCCGATGTCCCTCATTAAACGGGGAGAGGGGGTGCTGACCATTGAAAATACTGGAACAAATACGTTCTCCGGCGGCACGACCATCATGGCCGGTACCCTCAACCTCAATGCCGTCCAGGGGCTGGGCACCGGTACGGTGACGCTGAACGGGGGGGAACTGGTGTTGAATACGGTCGGCACGACGGAAGGAACGCTGGGGCTGGTAGCGGCCAACAAGATTGTTTTTGGAGGGGGTACCTTCACATATGGAACGGGGGTCACGCAGGATATTTCCGGGCTCATTAATTCAGCCGCCAGCACGGATGCCATCCGAGTGAATACGAACGGCAATCATGTGTCTTGGGCTGCATACACCCAGGAACTGGGAGATAAGGATATCGTCAAGCTTGGAGACGGCATGCTGACTATCAATACAATACAAGGAGGAACCTTTGCCGGCGCCATCACCGTAAGCGGAGGGACTCTGTTCTATAACATCGGAGACAACAGCGTTACGCGAACCTGGAGCGGAAACATTTCCATCGCTGAAAACGCGACTCTCCAGATACAGGACAACCGTGCCCATAACTCCGTAAATACGGATATTCTGTCAGGGCGCATTACCGGAGCCGGAACGCTGGTTCTCGGGAAGAAGGAAGGAGGAACCTTCCCCGGCGGCGGCCGCTATTCCGTTACCGGAGACAACAGCGGCTTTACCGGTACCATGAGACTGGCGGGCAACGGCACCAACGCTGCGTGGAATGAAGTCGGCTTTGCCAATGCCGCTGCAATCGGCAGCGCCAGGCTGGAACTGGATGGGCGCGGCTTTTTTGTCAATTCCGCCGCCGATCCCGTTAATGCCGATATCCATGTGATGGCCGCTGGGGGATGGCTGAACGGCAATTCCA
>OLNM01001246.1_pt1 | contig 19687 bp, 17 predicted proteins | sample 1672391 | NCBI WGS metagenome assembly OLNM01 (sample SAMEA3136680, study PRJEB25190) | human gut metagenome | reverse complement strand
CTTTGTCAGGTGGAGTTGATTCAGTATTTTTGGTTTATATGGCAAAAAAATATGCAAAGAGCGTGAAGGCGTATTTTGTCAAATCTGTTTTTCAACCGGAATTTGAAAAAAAGGATGCAGAAAAAATTTGCCGGCAGCTAGGCGTTGATTTGAAGATTTTGAATGTGGATGTTTTATCTAACAAGCTGGTTACAGACAATCCGGTCAACAGATGTTATTATTGTAAGCAGGGTGTTTTTGGAACAATTCTTGAAGCAGCAAAGAATGACGGAATGACAGTAATTCTTGATGGAACCAACGCTTCAGATGATGCAGATGACAGACCGGGAATGAAGGCTTTGCAGGAGATGAAGGTTTTGTCCCCACTTAGAATGTGTGGCTACGTGAAATCTGAAATAAGAAAGCAGTCAAAGGAAGCAGGTTTGTTCGTGTACAACAAACCGTCATACGCTTGTCTTGCAACAAGAATACCAACAGGTACTGAAATAGATGAAGAAAAAATCAAACAGGTAGAAACAGCAGAAACATTTTTGTTTGACTTAGGCTTTTCTGATTTCAGAGTAAGATGGATGGACAACAAAGCCAAAATCCAAATGCCTGAAAGCCGGTTACAGGCACTTATGGAAAAGCGAGAAGTTGTATTGGAAGAATTGTCAAAAATATTTGATGAGGTATTGCTTGATTTGAGAACTAGATAGGAACAACATAAAACGAGACAAAGAAATATGATTATAAGAAAGGCGACATTATGAAACAATCAGAGTTGATGAATATTTTGGATGATGTTGCAACAGGGAAAGTTACTAAGGAAGAAGCTTTGCTTGTCATTAAAGAAGAGCCTTTTAAGGATATGGGGTTTGCAAAGATTGATACCCACAGAGGCATCAGACAGGGTGTGCCTGAAGTTATTTATGGCGCAGGAAAAACCAAGGAACAAATAAAAGAAATTGTCAAGTATCTACAAAAAAGTGGTGAGGAAACTGTACTTATAACAAGAATGAGCAGTGAAGCCGCTAAGTTTGTCAGTGAAGAAATAGATTTGAGATATGATGAAATATCTAAGGTTGGAATAATTGGACCAATGCCTAAGAAAGACGGTATTGGAACAATAGTTGTTGCAACGGCAGGAACAAGTGATATGTATGTTGCAGAAGAAGCAGCGTTGACGGCAGAGGTTTTCGGCAATCAGGTTACAAGACTTTATGATGTGGGTGTTGCCGGACTTCACAGATTGATAAGCCACGTTGACGAAATAATGAGTGCCTCCGTAATAATTGCAATTGCAGGAATGGAAGGCGCACTTGCCAGTGTCATAGGCGGAATGGCAGACTGCCCTGTAATCGCAGTGCCAACAAGCGTAGGCTACGGTGCAAACTTCGGAGGCTTATCAGCCCTTTTGTCAATGCTAAACTCCTGTGCCAGCGGAGTAAGCGTAGTCAACATAGATAATGGCTTCGGAGCAGCATATCAGGCAAGCATGATAAATCATATGAGAGCGAAGTAGTAGGGTGGGAGAAAACCTGCTCTTTCGGAAGAAATTACGGATAATTCCAGGGAAAACACATATAAAAGAGGAACTAATATGAGGATTTTGTATTTAGATTGTGGAATGGGTGCAGCAGGCGACATGTTGATGTCTGCTTTGCTAGAACTTGTTCCGGATAAAGATAAGTTTGTTGAAAAAATTAATAATATTGGAATTTCAAATGTTAAGGTGAAGCTTGAAAGCTCGGTTAAATGTGGTATAAAAGGAAATCATGTTAGAGTTTTGATTAATGATGAAGAAGAATTGTCTGAGGATGTACACAACAGTGATGAATTACATCATCATACCCATACCCATATCCATCATCATGCTCATTACCATGCAACTATTGATTTTATTGAGCACACGATTCAAAATCTTGCAGTTTCAGACAAGGTTAAGAATGATGTAATTTCTATATACAAGCTTATAGCTCAGGCTGAGAGTAAAGCTCACGGTGTGGATGTTTCTGAAATTCATTTTCATGAGGTTGGAATGATGGATGCAATTGCGGATGTAACATGTTGCGCTATGTTAATGGAAGAGATTAACCCTGACAAGGTGGTTGTATCGCCTATTAATACAGGTTTTGGAAAAGTGAAATGTGCTCATGGAATACTTCCGGTTCCCGCACCGGCTACAGCTAATTTGCTTGAAGGAATGGTTTGCTACAGTGGAAATATTGAAGGTGAACTTTGCACGCCAACAGGGGCAGCAATTTTGAAATACTATGCTAATGAGTTTGGAAATATGTCTGCGATGATTATGGAAAAGCAGGGTTATGGCATGGGAAACAAAGACTTCCCGGTGGCTAACTGCATTAGAGCAATTCTTGGAGAAAAGACAGAAAACAATTCAATTACGGAAAGTAACAATGACACCAATCAAAATAATAGAACCATTGAGAATAGTGATACTATCCAAGACACCATTGTGGAGCTTCGTTGCAACATTGACGATATGACTGCGGAAGAATTAAGTTTTGCGGTGGAACAGATTTGGCAGGATGATGTGTTGGACGTTTACACTACGCCAATTAGTATGAAAAAAGGTCGTCAGGGAACTTTGCTTAATGTAATGTGCAAAGAGTCGGCTAAGGAAGATGTTGCCGTAACTATTTTTAAGCATACATCAACAATTGGAATTAGAGAATACAAGTGTAGCCGAATGATTTTGAATAGAAAGATTGAGAAGGTTAGTACCCAATATGGAGGTATTGATGTGAAAAAGACATATGGCTATGGAGTTGAAAAATCTAAGTTGGAGTTTGAAGATTTGAAGAAAATAGCTATTGAAAATAACATTTCCATAAGAGAAGTGAAGGAGAATATTTAATAAAGATACTTTAGGAGGACAAATTTATGCATATGGCAGACGCCTTGTTATCACCGGCAGTTGCAGGGACAATGTACGCCTGCAGTACAGCGGTGGCAGCATATTCAGTTACAAAAATAAGAAAAGAAGATGATCAGACTAAAATCCCAACCATGGGAATAATGGGAGCTTTTGTTTTTGCAGCTCAAATGATTAATTTTACAATACCGGGAACAGGTTCTTCAGGACATTTGTGCGGAGGAATGTTGTTGTCCGCAATGCTTGGGGCACCGGCAGGTTTCCTGACAATGATAGGTATTTTGCTGATTCAGTGTTTGATGTTTGCTGACGGAGGTTTGATGGCTCTTGGGGCAAACGTGTGGAACATGGCATTTTATGGATGCTTCATAGGAGCGATGGTTATATGGCGCCTTGTGATGAAAAACGGCGCATCAAAAAAGAAAATAATGGCAGCGTCAATTATTGGTTGCGTTGTTACTTTACAACTTGGAGCTTTTTCAGTAACACTTGAAACTTTGGCTTCAGGAATTACAGAACTTCCTTTTACTGCATTTGTTTCAGTAATGCAGCCAATACATTTGTGCATCGGATTGGTTGAAGGAATAATTACCGGGGCAGTTCTTTGCTTCGTCTACGAGGCTAGACCTGAATTGCTTTGGGGAATTGAAGCTGTTGACAAAAAAGAAAAAATGCCATACAAAAAAGTTTTGGCAATTCTTTTGGCAATGGCAGTAATTATTGCAGGTGGCTTATCACTTGTGGCTTCATCTTTGCCTGATGGCTTGGAATGGTCAATTTCAAAAATCACAGGAGCTACGGAAGTGGAAAGCACAGGTGGAATTTACAGCTTTTTTGCGGGAATACAGGACAAGCTTGCAATCCTTCCTGACTACGGATTTAAGTCATCAGACACAATTGCCGGAACATCATTTTCAGGCATTGTAGGTGGAGTGGTAGTAATCCTGTTGTGCATTGTGTGCTGCAATTTGTTTAAGTTTTTTAGAAAGAAAGCATAATGGGAAAATTTGAAAATGCAATACACGAAATGTGTGTTATTGAAAATCAGGCTGGGGAAGATAATTTTCTAAATAACATACATGCACTGGCAAAACTGTTTGTAACGGTTTTGTATGTTTGTATGGTGACTTCTTTTCCGAAATATAATGTGACAGGTCTAGTGGGAATGATAATATATCCCTTGATTATTTTTAACCTTGGAGACATTAAATTTGGAAAATGTATAAAAAGAATCAGACTTATTTTGCCATTGATTTGCATAATTGGTATTTTTAATCCTTTTTTTGACAGAAATGTTTTGCTGACAATGGGTGGAGTGAAAATAACCGGTGGCGAAATTTCTATGGTGACACTGATGATTAAAGGGATTTTGACGGTGATTGCCATTTATATTCTTATAATTACAACTACTATAGACCGAGTATGCATGGCGCTTAGAAAAATACATATTCCTGAGATTATTGTTATGATTATCCAGTTGATTTACAGGTACATTAACGTGTTGCTAAAGGAAACAAAAAGAACAGTTGAGGCGTACAGCCTTAGGGCACCGGACCAGAAAGGCATTAATTTTAAGGCTTGGGGAAGTCTGCCGGGGCAGTTGCTTTTACGAAGTATAGACAGGGCAACCGATGTGCATAACAGCATGAGTCTTAGAGGTTACAATTTTAATAACGTGCGAATCAGAAATTACAAATTAAGTAGCAGGGATTACGTGTGGATGATTGTATGGACACTGGTGATTATCGCTTTTAGAGTGTACCCTGTTTTTGAAATAGTAGGCGGTTTGTTTACATAAAAGGACAAAAAGATGGAGAATATAATTTCAGTTTCCCACCTTTCTTTTGGCTATGATAGCAAGAGAAAGGTTTTGGAAAATATAAATTTTCAATTAAAAAAGGGTGAGTCGGTGGGCTTGGTTGGCGCTAACGGCGTTGGAAAGTCTACTCTTTTAAGAATACTTGTTGGTCTAAATACAGGTTTTCAGGGAGATGTGATGGTCAACAATATTCCCCTTGAAAAAAAGAATTTAAAGACTATTAGAAAAAATGTTGGCTACGTTTTTCAGGATGCGGACAGTCAGCTTTTTATGTCAACTGTTTTTGATGATGTTGCTTTTGCACCGAGAAATTACGGAATGTCTGAGGCAGAAGTTAATGAGAAAACAATGGAAGCGCTGAAAGTTGTGCACATTGAACAGCTAAAGGACAAGCAGATTTATAAGCTTTCAGGAGGGGAGAAAAAACTTGCCTCTATTGCGACAATCCTGTCAACGGAACCGGACGTTATATTGATGGATGAGCCAAGCGTGGCACTTGATCCAAAGAACAGACGAAACCTAATCAACATATTAAATCAACTGAATCAGGCAAAAATAATAGCTTCTCACGATTTGAATATGATAATGGACACTTGCGAGAGAACAATACTTCTTTCAGACGGAAAGATAATTAAGGATGGTAATACAAAGGAGATTCTTTTGGATAAAGAGCTGATGGAAGAAAGCGGCTTGGAGTTACCGTTAGGGTATTAGGAAAGTTAAAATCAGATAACATTTTATATTATAAAAGTTAACAAATTGTTTACAAGAAATATTAGCACTCACTGTTGACGAGTGCTAACAAAAGTGCTATAACATAATCACAGGGAAAAAAGAGAGTCCCTGAAAGAAATAAAATTAACAATTACGACTAATGGAAGTCGCAATATGCAGTCAGCTAAATTCACAGATTTTGATTGCAGATATATAAGGAGGTAAGTATTATGTTAGCACCTAGTATTTTTGGAATGAATGATTTATTTGATGATTTTGGAGATGTATTTGAATTTTCACCTGCATTTAGAAAGCAGGTAGCAGCAACTGGAAATATAAGCTCAGATATTAAAGAATTGGCTGACGGCTACCAGATTGAAATGGAATTACCTGGATTTGCCAAGGAAGAAGTAAAGGCACAGTTGAAAGACGGTTACCTTACAATTACCGCTGAACACAGTGCAAAAAATAAAGAAGAGAACAACGAAGAAGGTCAGAAGAAGGAAGCCGTTAAATATATCCGTCGTGAAAGATATTATGGCAAGTGCCAGAGAAGTTTCTTTGTTGGCAAGAACGTAACAGAGGAAGATATTAATGCCAAGTTTGAAAACGGAATCTTGACAACGTATGTTCCTAAAGAAGTAAAGAAGCCACAGGTAGAAGAAAAATTCATTGCAATTGAGTAATGAAGGTGGAAGAACTTGAATAAATCTTTTGGATAAAAATTAAATAAGGCAGTAGCGCTGCGTGGTGGAAACGGGAATTACAGTAAAAAATATAAAAATCACAGAATGTTCTGTGTAATGTAGATAAAAAATATCCGGATAGAATGTAAGCTTAAAATACTTTCTTCTATCCGGATATTTTATTAATTCATTTTAAAAATTCAAGCCCTATTTTTTCTTCTTAATCTTCAATGGCTTATTTTTCACAACAGCGCTATATGAGCTGTAGTAGTATTTTTTGCCAACTTTTAAGTAGGCTCTCACTTTTACGTAGTATTTCTTTGTCTTTGTAAGGCCTTTAACTTTTACGTACTGTTTTGTGTTGCCTGAAACAGTGTATTTTTTTACGACCTTCTTCATTTTCTTGTCTGTTGCAACTCTAACTTCATAGCCTGTGCATCGTGGTGAGTTAGTCCACTTAACCATGATTCGTCTGTTCTTGCTATATCTCTTAGCAGACTTAATTGTTACTTTTGCCGGCTTTGTATACGTAGTCTTTGCTGTGCAAGGTGAAGATGTATATGTTTTGCCATCAGCCTTTAAATATGTTGCAACTCTGTATCTGTACTTTTTAGCAGAAGCAAGTTTAGTGATTTTGTATGACTTTGCATCTGAGTTTGCGATAGTCTTTATGGCTTCATATTTCTTTTTTGAATAGTTGTAACTGTAAACAATATATCCTGTTATTTTGTCTACAGGTGTCCATTTTAAAGTGACTTTTGATGTTGTAGTAGTTGAATCACTAAAGCCGGTCACTTTAGGCATAACAATTTTGTACTTTAATTCTCTTTCATCTGTACAGTTGTTTATACCTGATATGTAAACCTTTGCTGTTCCCGGATTTTTATTGTCAGAGTAGCTTAACTGATAATTAATGCCCTCTACAAGTTCGATATCCTTATATTTAACAGTAACAGTAGGCAACTTTCTTGAACCGTCATATGTGTAACTTGTCTTACTTAATGTGCAACTAAAAGCTTTAGTGTTGTACTTGACACGAAGAATTGTAGGTGTAACTTCATTAGGATTAACCATATTAGTTGTGAAGCTTCGCGCACCCCATTGATAATAAACACCCATTATTGCAGGGGTATCAAGTGTGTAAACACCAACCTTTAAACCTTTAGACAAAGCAAGTTTTATGGCAGCTTCCGTAGTATAATTTTTTTCTCCATTAAAAGTAACTCCTTCAGCGTTACATTTAAGTGCGTCATTTACTGCATCTTCATCCAAAATAGTACTAAGATAAGTAGTTGCTAAAGTGCTGTCAATGCTTTTAATTTTATTCAAATAAGTTTTGCTAAAAGAAATAAAAGTTACACAGTCTTCAACGCCGGCATTTTTTAAAGGTTTAATTAATTCACTTTCAAAATAGTTAGGATAGTTACTGTCAGATACGCTCTTAATTTCAATCTGCCAGTTGACTTTTTTTCCTTCGGATTTGTATTTCTTAATCAAGTCAATAACCTGGTCTAATGTGGCAATTTTAAGATTGCTGTAAGCATCAACATTGTTACCCTTAGTATATGAATATTTTAACAGTTCGCTGTAAGTTGAGTCTGAAATATCAACGCTAACGCCCATTGTATTTTTTAATGAATCGTTGTGTGAGATAACCCATGTAGCCTTGCCGTTTGAATCGGGCTTACATCTTCTGATATCAAGTTCAATCTTTGAAAATCCTGAAGCTACAGCCATTTCAAAAGCCGGAATTGAGTTCTCCGGTGCATAAGCTGAGTAACCTCTGTGTGCAACTAAGTCAAAAGCATCAGGGTCTACTGTTGTAGGTTGTTCAGTTGTAGTTTCCTGTGGTTTTGTAGTTGTTTCTGCAGGATTAGTTGTAGGACTATCCGTTGTAGTATTGTCAGTTGTTGATTTCTCAGTAGTAGTAATTTCAGTGGATTGTTCTGTTGAAGTTTCAATTGCTTTTTCCAAAGAATCAGAAGAATTAACCACATTAGAAGCAGATTGTACAACATTATATGTGGCAGCTTCAACTTCGGTAGCCTGTGTGTTTACTTCATAAGAATGTGATGAGTTAAATGTGTCTGCCTTAACTTCCTTAGGCGGTGCTACATATCCGCTCATCATTGTTGTAATCATAGCAAGAGAAAGAATCTTTGCTACTAGTTTCGTGTTTTTATTTCTTTTTCCCATATTTACATCTCCTTTTCATACAAGATTGTATTATAACATTGATTGTATGATTTGACATCTAAATCTTATAAAAAATTTGTGATAAAAAACAGTTGAAAAAAGAAAAAAAATAGTTTATGCTACTTATATATTCCATACGACTGGCGGATTAGTGGGATTACCCACAGGGAGTATGGGTGTACGTAGTCGACCGCCTGGGCAACCCTCTGGGTTACCTGGGTGGTTTTTTCATTTTGTGGAATTTTTAGAAAGGTTTGAAAGATTCTTTTAGAAAATTTCTTATAAGTTCTGCAAAAAAATTAACTATCTTTGGAGAGGACAGAGGAGTTAAAACATGTTTACTAATTCTTTTTGCAGAAAAACTTCGACCCATTTTCTGCAAAGAGAATTACATTAAACAGTAATCTTAAATTAAAAACTTAAAACCCAAAGTAAACTTAAAATCAAAATTAAGGAGATTAAAAAATGCAGATGTTATCACTTGAAAATGAATTAAAAGAAAATTCATATCCGGGAAGAGGAATCGTAATTGGAAAAACACCTAATGGAAAGCATGCTGTAACAGCATATTTTATTATGGGAAGAAGCGAAAACAGTAGAAATCGTGTTTTTGTTGAAGAAGGAGAAGGAATCCGCACAGAAGCTTTTGATCCATCAAAGCTTGTTGATCCAAGTCTTATTATCTACGCACCTGTTCGTGTTCTTGGAAACAAGACTATCGTAACTAACGGAGATCAGACAGATACAATTTACGAATTAATGGATAAGCAGCAGACTTTTGAACAGGCACTTAGAACACGTGAGTTTGAACCTGATGCTCCTAATTACACACCTAGAATTTCAGGAATTATGCATATTGAAGATGGAAATTACAATTATGCAATGTCTATCTTAAAGAGCAACAACGGAAATCCTGAAGCATGTAACAGATATACTTTTGCATATAATAACCCTGTTAACGGAGAAGGTCATTTCATTCACACATACAAATGTGACGGAAATCCACTTCCAAGTTTTGAGGGTGAACCAAAGCTTGTACCAATGATGGACGATATGGACGCATTTACAGATATGCTTTGGAACAGCTTAAACGAAGATAACAAGGTATCTCTTTTTGTAAGATATATTGATATTGAAACAGGAAAATACGAAACAAAGATTGTTAACAAAAACAAATAATTATAATAATCAGTGTAAGTTTTGGAGGAATATATAATGAAGGAATTAGAATTAAAATACGGATGTAACCCTAATCAGAAACCATCAAGAATATATATGGAAGAAGGAGAACTTCCAATTAAGGTTCTTAACGGAAAGCCTGGATACATTAACTTTTTAGACGCATTTAACGGCTGGCAGTTAGTTAAGGAATTAAAGAAAGCAACAGGTCTTCCTGCAGCAACATCATTTAAGCATGTTTCACCTGCAGGTGCAGCAGTTGGTCTTCCACTTAGCGAAGTTGAAGCAAAAATCTACTGGGTAGATGATCTTGGAGAATTATCACCACTTGCATGCGCATATTCAAGAGCAAGAGGTGCAGACAGAATGTCATCATATGGTGACTTTATTGCTTTATCAGATGTATGTGATGTTTCAACAGCAAAGGTTATTAAGAGAGAATTTTCAGATGGAATCATTGCACCGGGATATGAACCTGAAGCACTTGAAATGTTAAAAGGAAAGAAGAAAGGGGCATATGCAATTATTGAAATTGACCCTAACTATGTACCAAAGCCAATTGAGCATAAAGAAGTATTTGGTATTACTTTTGAACAGGGACGTAACGAACTTAACATTGATGATGATTTCTTCAGCAATGTAGTTACAGAAAACAAAGATATTCCTGAATCAGCTAAAATTGATATGGCTATTTCAATGATTACATTAAAATATACACAGTCTAACTCAGTATGTTTCGTAAAGAATGGACAGGCAATCGGTGTAGGTGCAGGTCAGCAGTCAAGAATTCACTGTGTAAGACTTGCAGGACAGAAAGCTGATAACTGGCTTCTTCGTCAGGCACCACAGGTACTTAATCTTCCATTTAAGGAAAATATGAAACGTGCAGATAGAGATAATGCAATTGATCTTTATATTGGTGAAGAATATATGGATATTCTTGCTGATGGAGAATGGGAAAGAGTATTTACAGAAAAGCCACCTGTATTTACAAAGGAAGAAAAGCAGGCATGGCTTGCACAGGCTGACGGTATTACACTTGGTTCAGACGCATTCTTCCCATTTAGCGACAATATTGAACGTGCTTACAAGAGCGGTGTAAAATATGTTGCACAGCCAGGTGGTTCAATTCGTGATCAGGATGTTATTGATGCATGTAATAAGCATGGTATGGCAATGGCATTTACAGGACTTAGATTATTCCATCACTAAAAAGCATAAAATAGTGAGATTATAAGAGGGCTGTATTATTAACGATTGTACTTCTCCTTTTTAAAATTCTTGTGTAATTTAATTGTTTTACATAGCCTGCAGAAATTTTCGTCGCAAACACGTTGATTTTCTTATTTTGCTCCGCCGCCTATTGTAAAACAAAAATCAAAACTCGCCTACGGCTCAAACAGTTGATTTTTGCTTTACGCTATGCTCGCAAAATTTCGAAAATCTGCCTATTGTTTGCTTTTAAAAATTTCTGCATCTATGTAAAAAAAGATATTATAAGAATTTCAAAAGGAGATATCTCACCGTTAGTGATACAGCTCTATTTTCATATAGCAGAGTTAAATATAAAAGGGTAATATAAAAGGGATTGTTTAAACTCTGTTGACATATGTGAGCCTATATAATATAATTTCAATGACATTGTACTATATGGTGTAGTACAATCTTACGAAAAATAGAAAATCAAAGAGGAAAAGTATGGAACGTATTTACAAGATATTGCCTAAATACGCATTTATTCCAATTATATCCTGCCTTTTATTAAATAGTATTACTTATTTTGGAAGCAGAATATTTACAACGGGAATGCACCACTATGATATAAGCATAGCCATTGATAGAATGCTGCCATTTGTAACTCCGATGGTATCGGTTTATGTTTTGGCTTATGTCACATGGATTTTGGGCTTTATCATAATAGGAAGAGAAAGCAAAAAATTATGTTATGAAGTATGTTCAGCGGAAATGATTGCAAAACTCATATGTCTTGTTTGCTTTATAATAATGCCAACAACATTAACAAGACCTGAAATTACAGGTACAGGCTTTTGGAATTGGCTTACTTCACTGATATATTCAACGGATGCGGCGGATAATCTTTTCCCGTCCATTCATTGTCTTGAAAGCTGGATATTATTTAGAGGTGTAATGAGATGCGAAAAGCAGGGCACGGCAATGAAGATATTTATGTTTGTGTCTGCAATTTTGGTTTTTGCATCTACAGTATTAATAAAGCAGCATGTTGTAATTGATATTATCGGTGGTGTTTTGGTTGTTGAAATAGGTTTATTACTAGCAAAAAAATTAAATACAAAAAGAATTTTTTATGCTATTGAGAATAAATTAGGTTTAGAGTAGAAAGGCTTGGTAGGATTTTGAAGAGCAATAAGAAACAGATTGTATGGTCCTTAATTTTTATAGCTTTAATTGTTTTGACAGTATGGGTTATTGTAAAACAGAATGAATCTTTTTCAATAGAAGGTTTTATAAATTATGTATCAGCTGCAAAATGGCAGTGGATAGCGTTAGCCTTTCTTTGCATGGTAGGATTCATCATTTTTGAAGGACTTGCTGTTTTACAATTATGTAAGGCTTTTGGATACAAAGAGAAGGTTAAGCGTGGAATAGTTTATTCAGCTGTTGATATTTATTTTTCAGCCATTACTCCGTCAGCTACAGGCGGTCAGCCGGCATCGGCAATGTGTATGATGCAGGATGGAATTCCAGGAGCAGTAACAACGATTGTTTTGTTACTAAACTTGACCTTATACACAATTGCGATTATAGTTATAGGTGCTGTTTGTTTTATATTTAATTTTGATATGTTTAGGCATTTTAGCATTTGGTCAAAATATATGATACTTATCGGATGTGTTGTCCAGTTTGTGTTATTGACGGTATTTCTTCTTTTGGTTTATAAAGAGAAGATTGTTACAAAAATAGCAAATACCGGTATGAAGATATTGCATAAGCTTCATCTGATGAAGAACATAGAAAAGAGACAGGCACATTTGGTCGAAGTGGAAAGACAGTATAAGGAATGTGCGGCAGCAATAAAGAATAATAAAGTAGCTGTATTTAAGGCTTTTATATTTAACTTATTACAGAGAATTTCACTTATTTGCGTTTCTGTATGTGTTTATATGGGCGTAGAAGGAAATATAAAAAGAGCGTTTGATGTATTTTCAGCACAGGGCTATGTGGTTCTTGGTTCAAACAGCGTTCCCATTCCGGGAGCAGTTGGTGCAGCAGATTATCTTTTTATAGATGGATTTGGCGGTATATTAAAAGATCCTGTTAGTATTGAATTATTAAGTAGAGGGATTTCATTTTATTGTTGCATTATAATTTGTGGAATAATTACACTTGGTATTTATTGTACAAAAGCGTGGAAAGGAATGAAGCAGAAGAAAAAATGTTAGGTTTTTATGATTACACTGTTGTTCTTACATATTGCTCAGTAATTTCAGCAGTAATAGGGATTTATGTTTCACTTAGCGGAGCAGGTCATCCATATATTGGAGTAATGCTTTTGTTATTATGTGGTTTGTTTGATACTTTTGACGGACGTGTGGCACGTTCAAAGAAGAATCGTACAGAGAAAGAGAAAGCTTTCGGAGTACAGATTGATTCATTATCTGACTTAGTTGCTTTCGGTGTTTTGCCGGTTTGTATTGGAGTGGCATTATACAACAGAGATAAGTTTGATTTTATTAAAACAGGGAAGGAAAGCCTGTTATTACATATTCCATTTGTAATAATTGTTATTTTGGGAGCGTTATTTGTACTGTGTGCTCTCATAAGACTTGCATATTTTAACATTACAGTGGAAGAAACACAGGGAGACAGCGTAGGCGATGACAAATATTATTTTGGACTTCCTGTTACATCAACAGCATTAATATTTCCAACATTTTTGTTAATGAGACACATTATGCTTATTACATGTCAGATTAACATTTCGTATATTTATTATGTTTTGCTAGTTATTGTTGGAATATTGTATATTTTAAAATTCAAGTTAAAGAAACCGGGAACAGCAATGATTTATCTTATGGTTGCTGTTGGTGCAGTTGAATTTTTGGCAGTAGTGTTAATGAAGATTTGTTTTGGAAGATAATATGAAAAAAGAAAGTTCAGGAATTTTAAGATTTTTATATAATACAGTGCCGGGAAGAATGGTACTTAAGATAATTACAAGCCCCACAATTTCAAAAATCGGTGGGGCTTATATGGATTGTAGGGTATCAAAAATTCATATAAAAGGTTTTATAAAAAACAATAATATTGACATGACTCAATATGAAAAAGCTAAATATGGATGTTTTAATGATTGCTTTACAAGAAAGATAAAAAAAGAAATGCGTCCTATTAATATGGAAGAAAATGCATTTATCGCTCCATGTGACGGAAGACTGTCAGCCTATCATATTTCAGAAAACTCGGATTTTTATATAAAGAAGAGTTATTATTCAGTGGCTGATTTAATAAAGAATAGTAAGAAAGCCCCTGATTTTAACGGAGGAGTATGCCTTGTTTTCAGATTGTGCGTAGATGATTATCACCGCTATGGGTATGTGGACGACGGAAAGATAGTTGAGAACAATTATGTGCCGGGAGTTTTGCATACTGTAAGACCTATTGCATTAAACAGATATCCGGTTTTTGTTCAAAATAGTCGTGAGTATTCTGTTATTGAAACTAATAATTTTGGAACAATTGCCCAGATTGAGGTTGGGGCATTAATGATTGGCAAAATCAAAAACCACCAGAAATCAGGCTTAGTAAAAAAAGGTCGTGAGAAGGGTATGTTTCTATATGGTGGTTCAACTATTGTCGTTCTTCTTGAAAAGGACAAAGTTGATATTGATGAAAAGTATTTCCGAAATACTGCCAATGATATAGAAACAAAGGTGAAGTTTGGCAGTACAATAGGAATAAAATCAAGCGATTAGCTAATAGAAAGTTTTATCGTTACATTAAGTCTAAAATTATATACGTGAATAAATATTCACAAATTTAGTATTTTATACTTAAAAAAGTTAGGTTTAACCATTAAAAATATTGACACAAAATATTTTGTAGTTTATTATCTAACTTGTGCATAGGAGGAAAGACAATGGTCCAAAGTCCGTTGTCTTTTTTCTGCATATAAAATTTATACATTAGAAGGAGATAAAAGTCATGAAGAAGTTTTTAGCAGTAGTAATGACAGCAGTTCTTGCAATGTCTATGATGACAGCTTGCGGTTCTGGCAAGTCATCAAAAGAAAAAAAAGACACAACAGCAGCAAAGGCAGAAACAACACAGGCAGAAACAATCGATGCATCAGGAGTTACATTAGTTTCTGATGGAGTTCTTACAGTTGGAGCAGAAATGGGTTATGCACCATTTGAAACACTTCAGAAAGATGGAAAGACACCTGAAGGATTTGATATTGATATTATTACAGAAATTGCTAAGAGATTAGGTCTTAAAGTTAATTTCATTAACACATCATTTGATGGTATTTTAGGAAAGATTGGAAAAGACTACGACGTAGTTTGTTCAGCAGTAACAATTAATCCTACAAGAAAGAAAGCAGTTCTTTTCTCAACACCATATATTACAAACTATCAGACAGTAGTAGTTAAGAAGGGTAGCGACTTAAAGATTAACAGCTTAAAGGATCTTGACGGAAAATCAATTGGTGTACAGAAAGGTACAACATCAGATCAGCTTATGTCAGAATACAAGTCAACAAAGACTATTAATGTAGAAGTAGCAGCTAATGACAAGTTATTAAACTGCTTTACACAGTTAACAAATGGTGAAATTGATGCAGTAGTAGTTGATAGTACTGTTGCTGACGGTTTCGTAGCAAAGAATCCTGACAAGTATGAAAAGGCATTTTCAGATAAGACAGAACCTGAAGAATTCGGTATTGCTATTGGAAAAAACAATGCAAAACTTCAGGAAGCTATTAACAAAGCATTAGAACAGATGGATAAAGACGGATTCCTTAAAGATACAGCAGATTACTGGTTCTCATCACAGGAATAAAGGATAGAAAAGGTATTTATGAACACTTTAAAAAGAATTGTAAACGTAAAAGGTTGGAAAAAGAAAACTAAGATAGTTACAATCGTTGTAATTATCGCAATAATTGTTGCAAGTATTTTATCAGCATTTAAGCCAAGTAGGCTTGAAATGATTAGTCAGGCATCACCTGACATGCTTGAAAAAGATGAAACGTTAACAAGAAAGAGAGTTTCATCTGCATATAATGACTTAATTATTATTAATTACTCAGCATTTTCAACTTCAGGTGCAACAGAGTTAAGTGAAAAGTTTGTTGGTTTTGCAGGAAAGATTTATAAGGCAGACAAGGGAACAGCAGGTATTGTAGGAAAGATGGTAAACTATACATATAGAATGTTAGGCTGTGGAGAGAATATGCTTCATGGTGCAAAGCTTACTATTTCACTTACAACATTCACTGTAATTCTTGGTGTTATTTTAGGTGTTTTCCTTGCATTAGGAAAGATTTCAAAGAACAGAGTAATTAACAAGATTGCAAGTGCATATGTATTCTTCTTTAGAGGAACACCATTGTTGATTCAGTTATTTGTTGTTTATTTTACAGTGCCGGGACTTTTTGGTTTCGCATGGAGAGATTTCTTCTCTGCGGCAGATGCTGACGGTGTATATAAAGGAGCTTTCATTGCGGCACTTATTGCTTTTGCATTAAACTCCGGAGCATATTGTGCTGAAATAGTAAGAGCGGCAATTCAGTCAATTGACAAGGGACAGTACGAGGCAGCTAAGGCTTTGGGAATGAACTATAGCCAGACAATGTCATTAATTGTTATTCCACAGTCAATTAGAAGAATGCTTCCTGCTATTTGTAATGAGTTTATTATGGTATTGAAGGATGCATCATTAGTATTTGCTATTTCACTTATGGATATAACAACTATATCTAACAGTATTATGAATAGTGATGGTTCATACATTGTATTTATTCCGGCTTTAATTATTTACTTAATAATTACGGCATTCTTCACTTATATATTTAACAAGATTGAGAAGAAGTTCTCAGTCTATGAATAGGAGGTGTAGTAATGGATAGTAAGTATATTTTGGAAACAGAACATGTTAGTAAAAGTTTTGGTTCTTTAGAAGTGTTAAAAGATATCAATTTAAAGGTTAAAAAGGGTGAGGTTATTTGTATTATCGGTCCTTCAGGAGCAGGTAAGTCAACGTATCTTCGTTCACTTAACCAGTTAGAAAAGATTACAAGTGGAAAGATTTTCATCAAGGGAGATTTATTCCTTCATAGAGAAAACGACAAAACCGTAGAGCGTATTTCAAAAGAGAAGCAGAAAGAATTATTACTTGAAATGGGAATGTGCTTTCAGAGGTTTAATCTTTTCCCACACAAGACAGTTTTGGAAAACATTATGATTGCACCTATTAAGGTTAAGAATGTTGATGAGGAAACTGCAAGAAAAGAAGCTTTGGAATTACTTAGAAGTGTAGGTCTTGAAGAAAAGGCAGATGAATATCCTAATAGATTGTCAGGTGGACAGCAGCAGCGTGTGGCTATAGCAAGAGCACTTGCAATGAAGCCTGAGATTATGTTATTCGACGAACCTACATCAGCTCTTGATCCTGAATTGGTAGGCGATGTGTTGCAGGTAATGAAAGATCTTGCAAAAGAAGGAATGACAATGTTATGTGTTACTCATGAAATGGGATTTGCCAAGGAAGTTGCTGATAGAGTAATCTTTATGGCAGATGGAGTTATTGCTGAAGAGGGAACACCTGATGAAGTATTTAATAACCCACAGAATCCAAGAACACAGAACTTCCTAAAATCAATATTGGAAGCCTAAGGGCTTGATGGGAAATGAATTAATTAGCTAAGAAGTAATAACTGGGCTACAGCTTTGATGATTTAGAATTGTTAAAGCTGTAGCCTTTTTAGTTGTGGTGATAATTGTCCTTTCGCCACCAATTATGGATATTTCGAGGCAAAGTGCTGTAAAAATCCGTAATTATACGTATGAAGAGTTATCTACACCGTAATTTTCTTTTTCATTGGTATTTGTGCAAGCACAATTGCCACAAATATAAATATACATCCGCAGATTTCCCTTGTGGACATTGTCTGACTCAGTATTATCCAGCCGGCAAGTACGGAGAATACAGATTCCATACTCATAAGCAGTGAAGCCACTGTAGGGTGCAGGCCTTTCTGACCAACTATCTGAAGTGTATAGGCAACACCACATGACAGGACACCTGCGTATAAAAGAAGTATCCAGTTATTAATTGAAGTCAGATTGTGTAGGCAATTCATTATACCTGCAATGGAATGTTTCATATCAACGAAGAACATTGGAATTGATGTGCAGATTGCACTTGTCCAAAACTGAATACATGACAGGCGGATGCCGTCAACAAGCGGTGAAAAGTGGTCTACAATAAGTATATGTATTGAAAACGCAAGAGCACACAAAAGTAACAATGTATCTGCGAATGTTAATGAAAATGAACCATGTATGCACAATAAATAAAGTCCAACCAGTGAAAAGCAAACTCCAATCCAAATATTCAAACCACATTTTTTGCCGAAGAATAAACCAAGTATCGGAACAATAATTATATAGCAAGCTGTTAAAAAACCGGCCTTTCCGGCTGAAGCTCCGAAATAAAGTCCAAGTTGTTGAATATTACTTGCAATAAAGAGAGCTATACCACAGGAAATTCCTCCAATAATTAAGGTCTTTTTTTCTTTTTTAGTCTTAGGTTTCATATAAGTAAGACCGGTGTGATCTAAGATTTTAATAGTAGGTAGCAAAACAATACCACCAATAAAAGCTCTCAGACAATTAAATGTAAAAGGACCAAGAGCATTGCCACCTGAATCCTGAACTACAAAAGCAATTCCCCAAATAAAAGCTGTAAGAAGTAAAAGAAAAGAGTTTTTTAGTTTAAGTGAATTCATAATTTTTTCTCCAAATGTAAATTTAAAAATTATATTTTTGTAAATAAAATATTTGAAAATGTTAAAAGAATCAATAAGATTATCAACTCATGTTAATAAAATATATATGATTCGGTAGGATTGTGAGAGTGCAAAGCAGGTCACAATTTATACAATAAAGATGTGGGGCGTTTTGACACCCATATCCTAGTATAAAGAAATTACAAAAAAAGGCAACACAAGAATTACCACCATTTTTTCTTTTTGAAAATTATACATAATATTCCTACAACCAATACACTTATGCCAAATAGCAAAGGATAGCCATATTTCCAATGAAGTTCTTTCATATATTCAAAGTTCATGCCGTACCAGCCGGTGATTAACGTTAAAGGCATAAAAATAGTGGTAACAATTGTAAGAACCTTCATAATATTATTTTGATTAACAGAAAGTTTCTGCTGATAAACATCTCTTATTTGGGACGTGTATTCCCATATTTGTTGAGACTCATTGCTTAAAGTAAGAATCTGGTCGCAAAGATTTTCAAGTAGCTCTTTGTTGGCATCATTCATAAAAGTTTTCTCTTTTGAAAGTGCCCGACATATATCCATAAGAATAATATAATAGTGGTGAAGTCTAAGTGAGTTTCCACGAAAAGCCAGAATCTGGTCGGCGTTATAGTTATAATTAGAGGAGTCGGTAAGAATATTAAGTTCAAGTACAGACAGATTTTGGCTAATGGAATTAAGGTTTTCAAGGTCATGTTTCAAAATACTTTTTAGCATAAAATAAATAAAATCTTGGCTTTCTTTTATTTCATTAATATTTTCTTCAATAATGTTACTGAAAATATCAGTCAAAAAATTATCGTAATCAACGAAAAGAATACTGCGCCCATTATAAATAAAAGAAAAATTTTTCCGTTCTTCCTGAATGCATGGAATGGAAATGCAACATACAATGGCATCTTTAAAAAAAATAATTTTTGAAAAATTAAAATCACCAATAACAGTTTTGAAGCTGTCAACATAATTCCTGACACTGCCAGAGTTGGAAATATTACCGGAATTATTAGAAAAAATATTATCATTCATAGAATTTGTGTCAATACTGCAAGAGAGTCTGTTAATATCACTTGCAAGCACAAGCCCGGCGTAGTTTTCATTAATGGAAAAAGTATTCACTTGGGATTTGGCAGATATATCAAAGAACATAAGAACTCCTATAGTTTAATTAAATAT
>OLNM01001243.1_pt1 | contig 19746 bp, 19 predicted proteins | sample 1672391 | NCBI WGS metagenome assembly OLNM01 (sample SAMEA3136680, study PRJEB25190) | human gut metagenome | reverse complement strand
GAATTATCTATTATTCTAAGGAGTATTACAAAGATGATAACAAATGAGATCTTGAAAAATATAAAGCACGTTCATTTTATCGGTATAGGCGGCTCTGGTATGTACCCTCTGGTGCAGATATTCCATTCAAAGGGATATTTCATCACAGGCTCAGACAATAACGAAACTGAAACTCTTGAGGCCGTAAGAAAGCTTGGCATAGAAGTTTTGCTCGGTCAGAGAGCCGAGAATATCAAGGGTGCAGACCTTATAATCTATACCGCCGCAATAATGGCAGATAACCCTGAGCTTATCGCCGCAAAGGCAAGCGGTGCAATCTGCTGTGAAAGAGCCGAGATACTTGGACTTGTCACAAGCTGGTATACGAACGCTCTTTGCGTTTCAGGCACTCATGGAAAGACCACCACATCTTCCATGCTCACACAGATATTTGTTCAGGAGGGTACTGACCTTTCCTGCGTTATAGGCGGAAAGCTCCCAAGCATAGGCGGCTCAGGCAAGGCAGGCTCATCACAAACTATGGTCTGTGAATCCTGTGAGTTCGAGGATCATTTCCTCAGACTTTTCCCTGACGTTTCAATTATCCTGAACGTTGACGCAGACCACCTTGAGTATTTCAAGAATATCGAAAATATCATAAAGTCTTTCCATAAGTTCGCAACCATGGCTTCAAAAGCCGTTATCTATAATGGCGACGACGCAAATACTCTGAAAGCCGTTGAGGGTGTCGACAAGGAAATGATATCCTTCGGCTGGGATAAGAAAAACGATTATTCTGCCGTTATAAAGTCCAAAAAAGGCTTGCAGACACGCTTTGAGCTTTATTATAAGGGCGAGTTTGTCAGAGAGCTTACTATCCATGTTCCTGGCGACCATAACGTCATGAACGCCCTTGCAGCTATCGCTGCCGCAAGATATTCAGGCGTTTCATGGGAGGGTATCGAAAAGGGACTTGATACTTTCTTTGGCGCAATAAGACGTTTTGAGAAGATAGCCGAGGTCAAGGGTGTTACTATCGTTGACGATTACGCTCACCACCCAAAGGAGATCGAGTGTACACTGAAAGCCGCAAAGGGTCTTGATTTCAACAGAGTGTGGGCAGTTTTCCAGCCTTTCACCTATTCAAGAACAAAGATACTCATGAACGATTTTGTGAAAGCACTTTCTATTGCAGATATTGCCGTTATCACGGATATCATGGGAAGCCGTGAGAAAAATACCGACGGTGTTTATGCTGAACAGCTTGCAGAGAAGATACCAAATGCAGTTTGGTTCAAGACCGACCACGAGCTTGTTGACAAGCAGACTGCACAGCAGAAGGAATATAACTTCTCACAGTGTATCGACTATATAAAGAAAAACTGCAAGGAGGGCGACCTTGTTATAACTCTTGGCTGCGGAGATGTCTATAAGCTTGCAAAAAGGCTTGCAAAAGAGCTTTAGGTTTAGAAGATAAAGATTTATTGATATAACAGAAAGGACGGAGCTATGAGAAAAGTAACCGAGAACGAGAAAATGGTATTCGAGTTCATAAAGGATCGCATAGAAGAGGGATATCCGCCGACAGTTAGGGAGATTTGTGCGGAGTTTGGCTTTAAGTCTACCTCAACAGCCCATAGATATATAAATAATCTCACCGCAAAAGGTCTTCTTGAAAAGGGAAATAACCAGAACAGAGCCATAAGGCTCACAGGCGGCAACGGCATGAAGATCCCCCTTGTGGGAACTGTCACCGCAGGTATCCCTATCACTGCCATTGAGGAGATAACGGACTATATAAGCTTCCAGCCTGCAAGGCATTACAGCAATCCGCTTTTTGCTCTAAAGGTAAGGGGAGAGTCCATGATAAACGCCGCTATCCTTGACGGAGATATGGTAGTTATAGAGCAGACCCCATATGCAGAAAACGGCGATATAGTCTGCGCACTTGTTGACAACGAGTCAGCTACCATAAAGACTTTCTATAAAGAGGACGGCCATTACAGACTTCAGCCTGAAAATGACACTATGGACCCTATCATAGTAGACGAAGTAAGCATACTTGGCAAGGTTGTGGGCGTTGTAAGATATCTGTAAATATAGATAAAGAAGATCTGTAGGGGCGAACAGCGTTCGCCCGTGTCATTAAAGAAAACGGGCGGATAGTCCAACATAGATATAGAAAAAACTTCGACAAACAAAACAGTTCTAAGTGTGTAAAGGATTGGTAATAATGAGCAGACATTGTACATTCTGCGGTTCTAAGCTGGAGGACGGAGCTAAGATATGCACCAACTGCGGAAAAATGGTACCTATCGCCTCATCGACCCAAAGACGTGGCGAGCAGGAGTTTATAGACCGTTCAAGGATACAGGGCATACCGAAGCGTGTTTACGAACACCCGAAAAGAGCCGAAGCAGAGGAAAGAATGCGCCGAGAGCAGGAAGCTCGCAGGGTAAAGCGTGTAAGAGAGACAGAGCGAAACAGAGAAATGAGTGCGGCAGACTATAGGCGCACTCCAACTGAACATTCAAGCAGCGGCAAAGAGAATTATGGTAAGGGCAAAAAGATACTAAAGACTCTGTTTAAGATCGCAGTGGTAATATTGGTGATATATTTTGCGATTGCCTTTGTGAGAATATTCAGCGTAAGACATTCCACATACGATTTCGATACCGAAATGAAATTAGCAAGCGAAAATTACGGCGAAGCCGTTGACGCATATTTCAAAGACGGCAAGTGGAAATATAACATCTTTAAAAATCAGGTGTCATATGAGGGAACTTCCGAAAGTGGCGACGATTATGTTATGATATTCGGCAAGAATGACGGTCAGACTGTCGTAAGGCAAATGACAAAGAACAGCAAGAAGGTCGCTTCTGACAGCATAATGAACGATGTCATGGGAATGTTCATGTTCGAGAAAAAGGTCACAGGATAAAAAATAAGCGCATAATTATGTAGTTATTTGTAGTGGCGAACAGTGTTCGCCCGCATTTTGACACGTATTATAAAACGAAACGGACGAAGTAAAAAAAGCTTCGTCCGTTTATTGTTTTGTAGGGGATCGGCGCAATTTCTGAATTGCAGAAATGCGACGTCCCACTTTTTTGTTGTTTGTGTTTTTTAACAGCCTAATTTACACTATTGTCACGCTTTTCATCAAACATTCTGTAATACTGCACCGTTTCATATTCGTTCAGCGTGTCCTTGTATTTGTCAGCCACATCATTTATAGAATACCATTCTCCGTCAGCCGTCTTGTAGCCGTAAGAGCTTATTATCGGAATGTCACAGCGTATCTTGTCAAGCTCCTGCTGATATCTCGATTTTGGAAGCCCAGCCGCTTCCATGACCTTGTTTGAAAGATAGTTAAGGCTTATATCGTCTATCTTCTCCGCTTCAACGCCCTTGTTGCTCCAAATAAGGAAAGGCGTCTGTCGAAGTCTTGAGTAATCCTCCGTTGAAAGTAAAGCCACGTCCTTGCCATAGAGATATTCCGTGAAGTCTATGATATGCGGATAATGGTCGCCGAACATTACGATTATGACTTCTTCGTCCTTGTTCCTGAAGTAATCTATAAGCTCTCCAAGCGCCTTGTCAGACTGATAGATAAGATTTAGATATTCCTGTGCCGCAGGGTTGTTGTAGTCCTCAAAGGTTATCTCAGACGGAACAGAACTGAGGTCATCATACGGCGCATGGTTCTGCATGGTCGCTGTCCATACAAAATAAGGCGAGCCTGCGTGTCTTTCATATTGCTCTTCAATATATCTGAAAATGGTTTCATCTGTGATATTTCCGTTGAAATATTGGATATCGCTCATTCTGTCCTGACAATTGTATATCCTGTCTTTGAATTGAAGCTGTTCATAGGCGTTGCCTATATCCCATAGTCCCTCAGAGCAAGGCGAGATAGCCTGCGTTGTGTAGCCAAGCTCGTTTAGCCAGCTTACAAGACCGTTTTGTTTGTCGTTGAGATATTGGGTGAATACCGCACTTCCCGACGGCAAAAAGCCAAGAGTGTTGCCGGTGAGAAATTCATACTCAGAGTTGCAGGAATAACCGCCATATGCCGAAACAGAAACATATCCGCTTATGCTTTCCTCCTGCAATTTGTGATAGTTGGGCAGATAGTCTTTGTTAGTCTTGAACTGAGCGATATGCTCAAAGTCTGCAAAGGATTCGTTCATGATAGCAATGATAGTAGGCTTTTTGTCAGCCTTTTGTACCTCATACTGAGTTATGATATCCTCAGCCTTTTGAGTGGAGTAGCCATCAGGCTTCGTCACACGGTTAAACATTCCGTCAAAGCAGAACATAAGGTCATAGCCTACGCACCTGTATGTGTCTGCATTTTCTGCACCTGAAAAGTTCAGCCTGATGTATCTGTTCTTTATACCAAGGTCATAGGCAAACCTGCCACCATATACGAATAAGAAACACCCTGCGATAACAGCCACACCCGATATTATCCTGCTGCGTATTTTTATCTTCCTTACTTTTGTCGTCACCGTTACAGCGATAATAAGAATAAGATCACAAAGCACAAACATCACGTTGCTGTCTAAAAACAGTGAGTACATTCCGTTTATCTCACTGGCTGACTTTATGTTGGCAAGGTCGGCAAACTGAACAGGATTCCCCCTGAACTCGGTGACATAATACTGTGCCAAAGCATATATGGCAAATATGACGTTCACTCCGCAAAACCAGGCGTGTGGCTTTGGGAATATCACCGCACCTATAAGATATAAAAGCCAGCAGAGCAATATTCCAAGGAGAATGTAAAGCACATTGCTCTTTGGAAAATATGACCCCATTACAAAGTCCGGAAGAAAATAAGAATTTAGTCCAAGCATAAAAGCCGCCGTGAAAGGGTCGATGTAGCCTTTTGTTTCGCTCTTTTTCAGCTTCTTTTGAATTGAGAAAAATTTCGCAATAATAAATATCAGTGCCAGCTCAATGGCACAAGCCCCTATAAGCGCATAATTTCGTTCTTTCGGCAGGAAGTTGTCTTTGTCCATGTATATGCCCAACAAAGCACAGATGACTCCTACCGCTATAACTGCCGCTATGGCACTTATAAATCGTAATGTTTGCATTCCGTCAGGCGACGCAAACCATGCTCCTATCTTTTTCAGCAAGCCTTTTTTATCCTTTGCCTGCTGTGTTTGAATGTTTTGTTGTTCTTTCATTACAATATACTCTTTTCTGTTGATTTACACGCATTTTACAATACCTATTCATTATAGCATAGCTATCAGCAAATTACAACAGCTAAAATCAACGAATATTTTCCTGATTGATGTCAGGTGTTCACAATTAATTTACCCCATGCTTCAAAGAGTGTGTAAATTGCTCTTGAAAAAGGGACGGCAACGTGTTATAATATTTATGTATTTCAAAAAACATAAGGAAAAGAGGTAAATATATGTCACATGAGAAGATACTGGTGCTTGACTTTGGCGGACAGTACAATCAGCTTATCGCAAGACGTGTGAGAGATCACCACGTTTATGCAGAGATAAAAAGCTTTGAAACTCCACTTGAAGAAATAAAAGCAGCAGGCTATAAGGGCATAATCTTCACAGGCGGACCAAACTCCGTTTATGATATGACTTCCCCGCATTATGACAAGGCTATACTTGACCTTGGCATACCAGTTCTCGGCATCTGCTACGGCTGTCAGCTTATTTCATGGATGAGCGGTGGAAAGGTAGAAAGCTGTAAAAAGAGCGAGTACGGCAAGATAGAGATAACAGCCTCCGCAGAGAGCAAGCTTTTCAAGGACGTTCCTGATAAGAATATCGTATGGATGAGCCATACCGACTATGTCAGCGAAGCACCTGAGGGCTTTGTTATCACTTCCCATTCAGATGATTGCCCATGTGCGTCAATGGAGAATGCAGAGAAGAAGATATATGCCGTTCAGTTCCACCCTGAGGTAACTCACAGTGAGTATGGTAACGTCATTTTGAAAAACTTTCTTTACGAGGTCTGTGGCTGTAAAGGCGATTGGGTAATGGATAACTTTATCGAGAACACAGTTGCAAAGCTTAAAGAGCAGATAGGCGATAAGAAAGTAGTTTTGGGACTTTCAGGCGGAGTTGACTCATCAGTTGCCGCAGGACTTATCAGCCTTGCAGTGGGCAAACAGCTCACCTGCGTGTTCGTAGATCAGGGCCTTATGAGAAAAGACGAGGGCGACTTTGTTGAGGAAACTTTCACAAGACTTTTCGATATGAGATTTGTAAGAGTAAACTGTCAGAAGCAGTTCCTTGAAAAGCTCAAGGGCATAACAGATCCAGAGGAAAAGAGAAAGACTATCGGAACAGAGTTCTATAAGGTATTTTGGGATAAGATCAGAGAAGAGGCAGACGGCGGATTTTTCGCACAGGGTACTATCTACCCTGACCGAATCGAAAGCGGAAAGGGCGACGCTGCCACAATAAAAACTCACCACAATCAGGTGAAAATGCCTGAGGACATCAACTTTGACGGCGTTATAGAGCCATTGGGCGACCTCTTCAAAGATGAGGTAAGAAAAGTCGGCGAAAAGCTCGGCATACCAAAGGAGCTTGTATGGCGACAGCCGTTCCCGGGCCCAGGACTTGGCGTAAGAATAATCGGTGAGATAACAGAGGATAAGATAAAGGTGTTGCAGGAAGCAGACGCCGTTTTCCGTGACGAGATCAAGAAAAGCGGGATTGAAAGCAGCCTGAGCCAGTTCTGTGCAGTTCTCCCGAACGTCCAGACAGTAGGCGTAATGGGCGACCACAGAACCTATGACCACCTTATAGCTATCAGAGCCGTAACAACAGACGACTTCATGACAGCCGATTGGGCAAAGATACCATACGATGTTCTCGCAAGAATATCCAACAGGATAACAAACGAAGTAGACCATGTAAACAGAGTAGTTTACGATATAACCTCAAAGCCACCGGGAACGGTGGAGTGGGAATAAAAAACACCTTTTTTTGGAATGGCGTAAATACGTGGGTTTTCCCGTTTGCTGTTGCTGAATGGCAACGATTTGGCAACATTTCTCGATTATTGGCAACGGTGATATAAATATTGTCTGAAAAGATTAGAGCTATCTGATTCGTATTTGAATCGGATAGCTCTTTTTGTTATACTATAAGTTTTTTATTCATATATCCTTCGGAACACATTTGATGATACCAACCAAATGAATCATGCTCATTATGGAACTTTAGGGCTTCATAATAATCCATTCCAAATAATAACACGCACATTCTAACAGCATGAAGAAAACTCTCAAAGCCTTCATATGTTGGATTATCTGATAGTTCTCTAATAGTTGACCTTGAAACAATTGGATTCATCTCAAACAATTGAGGATTGCTAAAGCTTTTCACAATATTTATATTATGTTTCATTACACGCTGTTGTCCTTCTATTGAGCCTCCTACCTTATTCCATTTTGGAAAGTGTCCGTAGCTTTTTCTATATGCCTCGATCAGGATACCTTCAACTCTTTTTATATCTTTAATTCCTTGTTCGGTTGTATAATTCTTCAAATTGACGTGGTTCTCTGCGGCAAATTGTTCATAGTAATCTTTATTTCTATGAACAATAGGTTGTGATAACGGTGATTGAACAAAAATAGAATAACCGAGCTTTGTATGAGACATAAAGTATTCTTGGATTTGTTTGTATTTACATCCTTCGTTCTGCATAGGTAACAAACCATTATGTTGTCTAAAGCGTTCATATAAATCGCTGGCTAACCCAATGTACAAGACTTCATGAGTATTATAATCCCAAAAACAGTAGATTCCTGCTGAAGCCCATCCGTAATTATCGCTAGGGCAACATATATCATCTATTGCATATGCAAGTGCTTCTGTTTCATCTTTTGTATAGGCATCAATTATAACGGTTCCAAACATATTTACTCCTCACTGCTTTTTGAATTAAGTTTTACTCTCTCCGCTTCCGACCTCGGATACCTGTATCTCCACTGATCGTATTCCTCACGGCTGATCTCCCCACCCCGGTACTTCTGAGCCATTTCCTCCCAGGGTTCGAGCAGACCAGTCATTTTCGCAAAGGTCGAGCCGTTCTGCCTGTTGATGCGGATACAGATTTCTCCGTCCAGACGGTCTATCTTGAAGCCGTATAAATCCTCTAACGCAAACAGCGTGTGCATAAGACCTGTGTAGCTGTCGATGTCGGGAACAGATAGCACCTGTGGAGATATATCGAAAACCTCTGCAAGTTTATTTGTTAAATCTGTTTTTGGTGTTCTTGAGCCGGATTCATATTGTGCCATGCGAATGTCAGCGGTCTTTTCGGGAAATCCGACCACCTGTCCTAAATATTTCTGTGTCATTCCCCGCAAATTGCGGAAAAACCGAATTCTCTCACCGATTGCCATAGCGATTACGCTCCTCATTTTTTGTTCTGTGCAATCAGTATAGCATACAGCTTTATGCAATTTAACGCCTAAATATTCTCGCACAAATCTTTAAGAGTATTGTAAGCCTTGTCAAGATCAGTTGACTTGGGAACAATTACAGTGATACCAAAACAATCGTCCCATTGGAAAATCAGCCCAAGCTCATCATTGTCTACTTTGTATTGCATTGAGTCGGATATCGCCCTGATCTTGCCGTGAACCATGTCTCGGTATGCTTTTAAAAGCACAACAAATTCGTCAGGCTCACCAGGATAATCACAAAATATGAATATCCACCTTTCTTTATTAGGCCAACGAACTTCATACATAAGACCACTTCCTATTTATGATGATTTTACTACATTATAGCATGTTGTTCAAAGCGGGTCAATAGCTGTTTCCTCACATAATAAAAAATACTTTGTCAGTTAATAAAGCAGAAATAGTCCCATCTTCACATTATTCAAATAATTTTACATAATTACAAATACCCCCTTGACACTTCTCCCGTTCTGCACTATAATACTACACAAGAGAACTTTTTTAGCGTTGTGCATACGTTAAAATGAGCATAATAAAGCTCAGAAAATAAGCTTTTTTGTGAGATGTGCCGCAAAAGTGTCCTGTTATTTGTTAAAGTGTAGACAAACGGCGCATAATATGATATAATGTAGGGTGAGAAATGAGCGGTTTAAAACAGGCGGTCAGAAACACCGCCAAGATCATAATGTTCAAAGGAGTATATCCCCTTTGCTATAAAGTGTCAAGCCTTAGACCTTTGAGAAAAAACAAGGTCATCTTTGCCGAGATAAGAAGCGGTACGCTGACGGATAGCTTCCGCTATATCTATGAGGAGATAAAAACCAGAGGACTTGATCCGCAGGTCTATTACGTCCATAATAATAAGGGCGGAATGGGCTATCTGCTGAGATATCTGAAGCTTACTTGGCTAATGGGAAACGTGGGTTGCGTTTTGCTTAACGATACCTGTAATCTGTTCGGCGCTTTTAAGTTCAGAAAAGACACAAAGGTCATTCAAACATGGCATTCCTGCGGAGCTTTCAAAAAGTGGGGAGAAAGTATCACCGACCTCTCTTTCGGCGAGTCGCTGGAAGAATTGAGAAAGTTCCCTGCCCATACAAGCTATACACTTTGTACCGTCAGCAGTAAAGAGTGCATATGGGCTTTCAAGGAAGCTTTCGGCTTTGACCTTGATAATAATAGCGTGCAGGCAATAGGCGTATCTCGTACCGACTTTTTCTTTAAAGAGGAAAATCGTGTAAAAGCCTTTGAAAATCTCTATAAAAATTGCCCGAACGCACAGTATAAAAAAGTCCTGCTCTATGCCCCGACCTATCGTGGGGACGCTGATAAGGCTTATATCCCCGAAAAGCTGGATATAAAAGCCCTTAAAGAGAATTTCGGCAGCGAGTGGGTGCTTCTTGTAAAAAGACACGGCTTTGTTAAAAAGGAGTGGGATATCCCTGAGGATTGTCAGGACTTCGCCTTTGACATAACAGAACATATGCCTATCGAGGATCTTCTTTTTACTGCCGATATGTGCATAACCGATTATTCTTCGCTTATTTTTGAATATTCGCTTTTTGAAAGACCTATGATATTCTACGCTTTTGACCTTGACCAGTTCTATGACTACAGAGGCTTTTATTATCCCTATGACTATAGCTTCCTCCCGGGACCAATAGTTAAGACCAATGAGGAGCTTATAAACGCCATAAAGCAGGGGAAAGCCGACCCTACTGTCATTTCTGATTTCAGAGAAAGATTTATGGGCGCTTGCGATGGCCGTTCTACCGAAAGGATAGCCGATTATATTATGTCACAAAACAGCGAATACTAAGTAGGGGTGAACAGCGTTCGCCCGTTGACTGCCGAAACTTTATCGGCGTATCACAATGATTTATTTGTCAGATACATTATTATAATATAAATATCAGTAAGGAGTTTGTCTATGATTTACGGTGCAATGCTCGCAGGGGGATCAGGTACAAGAGTTAAAAGCTCGAAAATACCAAAGCAGTTTATCGAGATCGGAGGTAAGCCGATCATAATCTATACCCTTGAAAATATGCTCAAGGTAAAGAGATTCGATTATATCTATATCGCCGTCCATAAGGACTATAAGGACTATATGAACGAGCAGGTGAAAAAGAATATTCCTGAAAGCGAAAAGGTAAGGGTGATCCTCGGTGGCAAGGAAAGAATGGATACTATAAATAATGTCACCACCGCTATCACAAATGATAACGGAATTCATGATGACGATGTTATCGTTATCCACGATGCCGTAAGACCTTTCGTTACAGAGAAGATACTCAACGATTCCATAGATTGTGCCGCAGAATACGGTGCTTGCGTCTGCGGACTTCCATGTGCAGATACTATCCTCCATTCAAAGGGCGGAGAGTATGTTGAAGATATCCCTGTCAGAAGCGAGCTTTACAGCGGACAAGCTCCCGATAGCTTCCGCCTTGCCCACTTATCCAAATGCAGGATAACCTCACTGAGGAGCAGAAAAAAGTCATCACAGGCACTTCGCAGATATGCACAATGAATAACCAGCCTATCCACCTTATAGAGGGCGACGCTATTAATTTCAAGATAACAACAGACAGCGACCTGCTTATTGTCAGAACGCTGCTTGGCGGTAAATAGAAAGGACTTTTTTTATGAAAAGCTTAATAAACATACCCGAAAAGATGAAAGCACTTGTGCTTTATGGCGTGGGCGACCTGAGAGTAACTGAGGTAGACGTGCCAAAGCTTGAAAAAGGCACCGTATTGCTGAAAATAAAGGCGTGCGGAATTTGTTCAAGCGATATGCCAAGATGCTTTGTAACAGGAACTTACCACTTCCCGACCATACCTGGTCATGAGTTTTCAGGTCAGATAGTTGCAGTTGGCGATGACGTTGACGAAAGCCTTCTCGGCAAACGTTCCTGCGTGTTCCCTATGCTCCCTTGCAAGCATTGTAAAGCCTGCAAAATGGAGGAATATGCACAATGCTCAGGCTATAGCTATTTCGGTTCAAGACAGGACGGCGCATGGGCTGAGTACCTCGTTGTTCCAGTATGGAACTTAGTTCCGTTCGACGATACCCTCGATTATAAAACAGCAGCGCTCTGCGAGCCTGCCGCTGTTTCAATGCACGCTGTAAATATCGGTGACATCAAAGAGGGTCAGAACGTTGTTATCATAGGCACAGGTACAATAGGCTTTATGATAGCCCTCTTTGCAAAAGAGAGAACAAAGACCGGTAAGGTGGTTATCGCAGGACGTTCAAAGAATAAGCTTGAGTATGCAAAGAAGCTGGGCTTTGACGTTGTTGATACAAGCGTTGACGATCTCCCTGCACAGGTGAAGAAGATAATAGGTATCGACGGAGCAGACGTAACATTTGAAGCTGTCGGCTCAAACGAAGCTATCGCTTCCGCTATCGAGTCAACAGGCGCTCTTGGCAGTATCGTTCTCGTTGGCAACCCGTCAACAGACCTTATCCTGCCTAAGAATATCTATTGGTCAATACTGAGAAAGCAGATAACAGTCAAAGGCTCATGGAATTCCAGCTATAACAGCAGAGTGAACGATTGGAAGAAAGCCCTTGAAGTTTTCGAGCATAGCGACGTAAACTTTGCCGATCTTATCACACATACATTCACAATAGAGGAGAACGAAAAGGCATTCTCCGCTATCAGAAACACAGGCGAGTTCACCTTAAAGGTAATGTTCACATTTGACGATTAAACAGTCTGCTGTTTGTAAATTTGAGTAAAAATTCTGTAGTCGCTTTTCAAGACCTGAAATGAAAGTTGAGGGAAGCTATAAAAGCGGCGGAAAGTAAGGAATAGTTTTAAATGGATAATATGACTCCCGAATTTGAAGAGATATACGGGAACAGAAGAAAGACTATTGAGAGATTAAAAGAGAGAAACAAAAAATTCGCAGAGCTTACAAGAGTAGAGTTCAAGAGAGTTATCCTCCATATCGAGGGCGAGCTTGTGGGCTTTGAAAAAGACGAGCTTGAAAACTTGTCAGCAAGATTTGTCACACATGATAGAACTTGTATGTTCCCTGCCCAGCATTTTGAAGTAAGCGGAACTCATTTTCATCTGACAGTGAATATAATGTCCGCCAATAACGAAGCTCCTATCGCCACAGGCGACTATGACCTTAAAATATTCACAAAGTATAAGGGCATGAATAAACCGCAGATATCAACAGATACAGTGGATTATGTCCTCAGTGGCAGTACGCTTCTCAAGCTCACCTATGATAACGATGGCAGATGCCTGTCAAAACAGGTGCTTACGAACGAGTATCCTTGTATCATATCCGATAAAGTGGAAACTATAGAGGACGATACAAAGGCGAACCCTATGAACTTCAAGCTCAGACGAGGCGCAGAAAACCTTTTCTATGCCGAGTCTGCAAGCGATATGGATACACTCGAATATAAGCTTGCCGTCACCTATAAAGAGCCTAAGCCTTCCCAGACCTTGCCAAAGCGTATTGAGAAGAAGCTTCAAAACCGTAAGAAGCTTATCATAAGAGATGTTTACGGCTTAAAGATATGGTGCTTTAAAAAGGCGTTCTCGTTCTTTAAGCATTTTGCTAAGAAAAACGGAGATATTATCCTCTTTGCCAGCGGTTCGAGAGCCGAGATAGGCGGAAACGAAAAGGTCATCTATGACCGCATGATAGAAAGAGGACTTGACAGCAAGTATAAGTTCAGATTTGACTTCAAAGCAAGTATCACTGTCAATAGGTCGATACCTGCCATGATAAGGTTCGTCTACTATCTTGCAACCTCCGATATCATTCTTATAGATGATTATTACCCTGACATCTACCTTGTGGATTATCCTAAGAACGTCAAGGTGCTTCAGGTTTGGCACGCATGCGGAGCGTTCAAGTCATTGGGCTTTGAAAGATTGGGCAAGCCGGGCGCACCTCCGTTCAATACAAGGGTGCATAAGTGCTATACACACGTTCCTGTAAGCTCCTATCATTCTGCGCTCCACCATGCAGAGGGCTTCGCTATCGACGAAAAGAAGTTCTATCCTGTGGGTATCCCAAGAACGGATATCTTCTTTGATGACGAATATAAAGCCAAAACAAGAGAGCAGATGCTGGAGGTTTTCCCTGAGTGCAAAACTGCAAAAACAGTTTATATGTATGCACCGACCTTCAGAGGAAATAACGCAAATAATGCTCATTTCCCATTTGATAAGCTTGACCTTACAGCATGGGGCAAATTTCTTGATGAAACGGATTCCGTTCTTATCGTAAAGCTCCACCCGTTTGTAAAAAGGCGTATCGAAATACCTGACGAGTATGCCCACAGAATACTTGACGCCTCCGACTACAGAGAGGTAAATGATATACTATTTATAGTTGACGTGCTTATCACAGACTACAGCTCTATCATATATGAGATGTCACTGCTTAAAAAGCCAATGCTTTTCTTTGCTTTCGACCAAAAATATTATGAAGCAACAAGAGATTTCTATGAGCCGTATGAGGAGCTTGTTCCTGGTAAGATCGTTCACGATTTTGATGAGCTTATGACCGCTCTCAGAGATAAGGATTACGAGTTTGAAAAAATGGATGGCTTCATAAAGAAGAACTTCAAATATACAGACGGAAAGTCCACCGACAGAGTAATAGACCAGCTTATCATGGGCATTGAGCCTGAAGATAACAGCAGAAGATAAAAAAGATGAATAGAAACAGGAGGATCAGTATGGACAATGGTATGATATCAGTCTCAATGATGTGCGTCCATCTGGGACAGATAAAGGAATATCTTGACGCTTTTAAGCGCAACAATATCGAATATCTCCATATAGACGTAATGGACGGCTCATTTGTGCCGAATTTCACACTTTATCCTGATTATGTAAAACAGCTCCGTGATCTGACGGATATCCCATTTGATTTTCATTTCATGATAGAAAAGCCTGAGGAAAGGCTCCAGTGGTTTGATATCAGAGAGGGCGATTATGCGGCAGTGCATTATGAAAGCACAAAGCATATCGCAAAGTGCCTGCAATATCTCCGTTCTATCGGTGCTAAGCCTATCTTGGCTATCAATCCCGGCACACCTATCTGCGTGGTAGAGGAAGCCGTAGACTTCATAGACGGTGTGCTTGTCATGACGGTAAACCCTGGCTTTGCAGGACAGAAGCTCGTGCCTAACACGGTGGATAAGGCAAGACGTCTTAGAAAGTGGCTTGACGAAAACGGCCACGAGGACATCATCATAGAAACTGACGGCAATATGTCAAACGAGAACTGCCGCAAGCTTTACGAAGCAGGTGCAAGAATGTTTGTTGCAGGAACATCGAGCCTTGTTAAGCCGCAGGTAGAGGGTATAGACGAAAGGATATCCGAAAACCGCAAAAATATTTGTCATTTGGGATAAAAAATTGAAAAATGCAGCCGCTCTGTATACATCGTGCAGGGCGGTTTTTTTTACATTGTTTATGAGAATACGAAAAAGCGGTGCAGAGTTTCCACTCCGACACCGCTTTGCTTATATCTTTACTTTATTTTTCTCTATAAAGTCCACATTCCCTATCATGGGAATATATCACTCCCACCGCCTGCAAAAACGAATATATTATCACGCTTCCCACGAACTTCATTCCACGCTTTTTCAAGTCTGCAGAGATCCTATCTGACCACTCGTTGGTAGTTTTATCGCACTCATACAATATTTCTCCGTCAGTAAACCTGCAAAGATAATCATAAAAGCTCCCCTGCTCCTTCACAATATCCCGAAATATTCTTGCATTAGAAATACTCGCCCTAATTTTCAGCTTATTTCGCACAATAGAACTGTCAGAGCAAAGCTCTGCGATCTTCTCTTCGTCATATCCACAGACCTTATCAAGGTCAAATTCATCATAAGCTCTGCGGAAATTCTCACGCTTGTTCAGTATGCACTCCCACGAAAGCCCAGCCTGAAAAGACTCCAGCACAAGCATCTCAAACAAATAGCTGTCATCAGTCCTGAGAACGCCCCATTCCTTGTCATGATATTCCACATACTTTGGATTTTTCAGGTCGCACCATTTGCACCTGTTCATATAAGCTTCGTACCCTCGTTGTCAATGTGAAATTCCTTTACCTGCCAGCCTTTAAGCCCTGCATTGTCAAGGGAAAATTTCATCTTGCCTGCGAAATATTGGTTGCTCTCATCTACAATAGCCATGATAGTTGGACCTGCACCGCTTATGTATGCCGCATATGCACCGTGAGTGTACGCAATGTCAAAAACGTCCTTGCAGTGGGGTATAAGCGCCATTCTGTAAGGCTGGTGAAGCCTGTCATCAACTGCCGTTTTCAGATTTTCAAACTTGCCCGTAAGAAGCGAAGCCGAGAAAAGTGCCGCACGGGAAAGGTTGTAAACTGCGTCTTTGTGTGAAACTTCCTTAGGCAGACAAGCCCTCGCTTCCTCAGTTTTCAGCTCAAAATCAGGTATTATCGCCACGAATTTCAGCTTTGTGAAAACCTCCTGCTTTACCCAGTGTACCTTTCTTCCGTCAAATACCGCCGTCACAATTCCGCCAAGAAGTGCAGGCGCAGTGTTGTCAGGGTGACCCTCTATCTGTGCCGCAAGGTCAACAAGATCGTCCTTTGTGAGGGGATCTCCAAGCATTTTGTTTGCCCCCACAAGTCCTGCGATTATGCAGGCAGAGGACGAGCCAAGTCCCCTCGCCATAGGAATGTTGCTTGTCTGTATAAGTTTAAGTCCCTCCAGCTTTTTTCCGCATACCGCAAAAAGGTCTTTGGCAGAAATGTAAATAAGGTTTCTCTCGTCCGTAGGAATGTCAAGCCCGTCCGCAGCCGTAATGTCTATCTTGTCGCACTCCTCCATTTCAATGTAGTTGTAGTAAGTGAGCGCAAGACCCAGTGCGTCAAAACCGGCGCCAAGGTTAGCCGACGTGGCAGGTATCTGTATTTTTATCATGGTGAAAACTCCTTTATATGTAAAAATGTACGAATAAGCGCAGTTAAAATTGTATTTTACATCAATTGACAATTAGTCAATGTTATGCTATCCTTTAGTTAAAGAAAGGGGGGCGGGCAAATGAATAGAAAAATAATTATCGCTCTGTGTGCGTTGTGTCTGTGTGTATTTTGCTCGTGTTCAAAAAGCAAAAATGATAGCGGAATAGACTCCGAATATGTTAAAACAGAGAGTGTTGTAACTGAGGAGAGCACAGAGGAAACAACAGAGGTCAGAGGAGCTGATATGTGTCCATTGTATATGTATTATGAGGGCGATCTGTATATCCCTGCGGTCAATCCTGAAGACAGACTGATCTTTGATACAGCCGAGTTAAAAGACTATAAGTATGTTGGAAAAACAACACAATGCAGTGATTGCAGTGGCTTAACAGAGAATTTTAGGGTCACCATTCTTCGTGATAATGCAAAGGTCTATTATGACCAGAATGAACCTTTGGACGGCAAGCCTTTTGCTCTGATGTCTATTAATGAGAACGGCACTGTTTGGATAGCATATCTCAAACTAAATGATCGTGATTAAATATGTAAAGCGGCGGAGTTTTGATCCGCCGCTTCTTGTTTTTTATCAGTATATCCTTATTTTGCTTGCGATCTCAGCGGAGTGTGAAAGGATAGTCAGGTTAGCGTCAATGTCAGCCTCTTTCATGTTCGGCGTGATAAACGCAAGCTCGTTCTCTGTCCTGCCCGAACGCTCTATATACATGAGCTTTCCGAACATCTCAGAAATAGAAGACTTGAGAGCCTCAGCATTTTCAGCCTTTATGCGAACATACATTGAAACGTCCATGTCCTTGTAAGGCGCAACAAATCCCTTGTCATCACAATCTTCCCATGTAAGAGCAAGCACTCTGTGATGATGCTTCAGACAATCGATAATGTCGCCTACTACCGCTGAAGCTGTAGGAAGCTTGCCTGCACCCTGTCCGTAGAACATAACGTCGCCAACGCCGTCGCCTGTTACGCTGATAGCATTGTATACATCGTCAACAGACGCAAGAAGATTTGACTTTGGCACAAGTCTAGGACAAACGATAGCACTCACTCTGCCGTCATCAAGCTTCTTTACAGAACCTATAAGCTTTATAACATATCCTGCGTTTGCAGCATATTCAACATCATCAAGTGTGATCTTTGTTATGCCTGAGCAGTGTACCATTTCAGGATAAATGTGCTTGCCGTATGCAAGCGAGCCAAGTATACAGATCTTTCTGCAAGCATCCTCGCCCTCAACGTCAGCCGTAGGGTCAGCCTCAGCGTAACCAAGCTTCTGAGCCATTTTAAGAGCATCATCAAATGACATCTGCTCTTTTATCATCTTTGTAAGAATGAAGTTTGTTGTGCCATTGAGGATACCTGATATCTGAAGTATCTCGTTTCCTGCCAGACACTTGTTAAGCGGTCTGATGATAGGTATACCACCGCCAACGCTTGCCTCGAACAGATAGTTGCAGTTGTGTTCCCTTGCTATTTTAAGAAGCTCTGCACCCTTTTCCGCAACTAGCGCCTTGTTTGATGTAACAACGCTCTTGCTGTGTTCAAGAAGCTTCTTTGTGTAGTCATAAGCGAAAGTCGTTCCGCCTACTACCTCGGCTACTACTTCTACCTCGGCATCATTGAGAATGATGTTGAAGTCCTTTATCATTTTGTCTGCAAATGGAGAATCAGGGAAATCCCTCAGATCAAGAATGTACTTGATGTCACATTCCTTGCCGACCTTTTTTGAGATAGATTCACGGTTTTTCATAAAAAGCTCTACCGTACCAGAGCCTACAACGCCATAACCGATAACTGCTACTTTACACATAAAAAATCCTCATTCCTAATAAATTATATATTGTTAAAATCTTATTTTACCCTTACTCTCCCGATATTATCTTGACTTCCACAACACCGGGAACTTTAGAAAGCTCCTCCGTAAGCACATTGGTGCTAAGTGCGTCATGCTCAAATCTTACCGAGAATGTCACCGTCGCCACCGAGTCGATAGGGATATTCTGGTTTATTGTCAGAATATTCGTGTTCAGCTCGTAAAGCCGTGATATAATGGAGGAAAGCACTCCCTTTTCATCTCTCAGTATGCAGTATACCGAAACGATGTTGTTTGTGAGCTGTTCTTCATAATTGAATACGGAGTCCTTGTATTTGTAGTCTTTTCGGTAGTTTCGGCTATTGATATAAAAGAGCTTGTCCGGCAACCGTATTATGAAAACAGCAGCATTTATCTTAAACTGAACTCAACAGCTGCCGAAAACGCTACTCTTGAACTGATGAAAGATAGTCCTTTTACGGAGGAATTGAAAGCGCAGATTGAAAATATCTCTGGTGTAACAGAAATTTATCCATCCAAAAAATTAGATTGTGAGATCGTCGTTCCCGGTCAACCTGAGAATAGATATGAACTATCCATCAATAGTATTGTCGGCACAACCAGTTTTGAAACCCAACTGGTTGAGGGTGATATGCCTTATTCTCCAAATACAAACAGCACTATTCCGATTGTGATAAATCGTGCCTCTCCTTACTATGAAAAAATAGGTCTTTCCCTGAGTTTGGGAGATCATTTTTCCGCATCAGTAAATACGGGAATGTCTACAAAAGAAATTGATTTTTCAGTATGTGGTTTCATCGAAAATAAGGACAAAGGTAGCGTATTCTATACGACCCCTGAATATCTGGACTTTTTAGCAGAAATAAATTGTGATCTGGCATGGTACATTTGTACTGAAGATATGCAAACGAAACAGGCTGTTGAGGAAATTAAGGCACTGGTGGCTTCGGATAACCGTATAAATACTTCCATATTTGCGGATGATTTATCTGAATATCAGGCGTATTTTTATAACGCCAAAATTGTTGTTACAGCAGTGATAGTGTTGATATGTTTGTTTGCTTTTGTCAATTTGCTTAATACTTGCATTACAAACACCGTTATACGCCGCCATGACTATGCGCTGTTAGAGGCCGCTGGTATGACGAAAGTACAAATTTATCAAACACAGAGTGCAGAAAACAGGATTTATTTTTTTGGTAGTTTAATAGGGAGTTGTGTGGTAGGCATACCGCTGGGGTTCCTTTTATGCAACAAGATCGCAGAAATACCCGGATTATCCTATATTTCCTATCGCTTCCCGTGGCCGTTTCTACTCCTGTATTTCGTGCTTGTTTTTGTGGTTCATATAGTAGTAACAGTGTATCAAAGACACATTTTAGCGAAGCAGTCTGTAGTAGAGCGTATTAAAGCGATTGAGTGAATCAATGTAACTAAAGTTTCGTTAAAATGAA
>OLNM01001216.1_pt1 | contig 20077 bp, 18 predicted proteins | sample 1672391 | NCBI WGS metagenome assembly OLNM01 (sample SAMEA3136680, study PRJEB25190) | human gut metagenome | reverse complement strand
CCAGTAAAGAGTGCAAAGCACCACCAATGGTGGCAAGGCTCTTGACAGGGCTTTTCCTTTACTGTTTGTGGCAGACAAGAGGAAGAAAGGGACAAAATCTGATTTGTAGTAAATTATATAAAAACGATATGAGATGTATTTGTATCATTTTCTTGTTGACACCATTTATATTAAGTGATATATTTGTCTTATAAAGATACAAAAACATCACATTGAAAAGAGGGATGATTATGACAAAAAAACAAATGAAACAAGTTATCTTTATGGGAGTAGGGTGTGTAATATTACTGATTGCAGGGATAATTTACTCTTTATTATTTAACGACGCACGCTGGGTTAAAAACATGGATATGTCTAATTATGTATTTTCCATAAAGGATATACCAATGTTGATAGTCGGTGCTTTGATAGCTATTTATGTCTTATATGTAACAGTTATCTTCTTTAAAAACGCCTTTTCTAAAAATTTTAAAGACAAAAACTATTCAAGAACAGTATCTTCATATTGGGGACTGTGTGGAATATTTGGATTTCTAGGTTTTAGCGGTTTTTGGACTTATTTTGAATATGGGAAAATATATCCTTTTGTATTCTTTATATTTTTTGGCTTTTTCGGCTTTTTCTTTGAAGGAAAACTTTCTCACACTTTAGAAGATGAACTTTTTTTAGAAAATAAAAGAAAAGCAGAAATAAACGCCTATAAAGTAGGATTTAAACTTCTCTTTATAGTCATTTGGCTTATGGCAATAGGAATGTTTTCTCGTAATGTGGAATGGTGTGCAATTTTTATGCTCATTTCTGTTTCACTTATCTATGCTTTAGTCATTTTTCTTAGCAACTATTTATTATACCGCTACGAAAAAGGAGAATAAGTCATGGTAGAAGATTTCATGTGCAACTTAAAGGTATATCGTGTAGCACAAGGTTTAACACAAGAACAACTGGCAGAAAAAGTCGGGGTTCGTAGAGAAACAATTATGAGGTTGGAAAAAACACAATACAATCCATCTCTAAAACTGGCGATTGATATTTCACGGGTTCTCAATGCACCGATAGAAGATATTTTCATTTTTAAATAAGATAGTGGTAGTAAATTCGGTTCTATGTGATATTGGGAACAATAGAATATTAAGTTTTACATCAATATAAGAGTAATGCAACTATAATGTTAATTTGTATTGCTTGGAGGAACAATACCTGATGAAGATGATAATGATGTCATCGCAGAACAACTTGCAAAAATCAGTGAACAGATGGCAATTAAGAATAGGCGTAGCAAAAAAATTTGGAAAATTGCTGGGGTTATATTCCTAGTAATTGTGCTATTGAATATCCTCTTGATAATATTTAATATGTCAGTATCTAAAAACGTTTCAACAGATAGTAGCACCACTTTCATAGAAATAGGTGAAGATGATGTGATTGATGTAGAATAATTTCCAACATACAATCCCAGTTTGACAACTTTATATCCATACACACAAAGCAGTTAGTCTTAGGATTGACTGCTTTTTAACAAAAGACACCACTCAGGTGTAAAGGGTGTCTTTTTAGTGCTATTTTATTGTCATATCAAGGCTCATTCAATTGTGGTAAATTCGTGGTAAATTAAATAATTTTCTATACTTCAAAGTGCTTGAAAGTATAGTGTTTATGCGGATAATCGCAAATTAGATATAAAATTTAGACTAAATCTTATTGATATATTGACAAATAATGTAAAATAATCTATTATATAGATAACCGATATATAGGAAGCCGATATATAATTTATTCTAAGAAGGGGGTGGACCAGATGGCTATTGAAAGAGCATTGGTTTCAGGAAGTATGGCAATGCTTGTAATGAAACTTTTGTCTGAAAAGGATATGTATGGATATGAGATGATCGACACACTGAGGCAAAAATCTCAGAATGTATTTGAGCTGAAGGCAGGAACTCTTTATCCATTGCTGCACAGCCTGGAAGAGAAAGGACTCCTGACAGTATATGAACAGGATGTAGCTGGAAAGACCAGAAAGTATTATAGCCTTACCAGACAGGGAAGAGGATTCCTTGAAAAGAAAATAGAGGAATGGAAAGAGTATTCTGCAGCAGTGACCAATGTGCTTATATTGGAGGTGTGAGTTATGGACGAATATCTGAAATTATTACTGGAACAAATTCGCTGCACAAAAGCCAGACCATACATAAAACAGGAACTGCAGGATCATATGGAGGATCAGATTGCGGAAAACATGAAGGCAGGCATGGATCATGAACAGGCAGAGAAGGAAGCTGTCAGAGACATGGGGGATCCTGTGGAAACAGGAATCTCCCTTGACAGTATCCACAGACCTCAGGCTGCATGGAAACTTTTGGGAATAATTATATTTATCAGCATTGCAGGTGTTCTGATACATGCAGGGATTTCCGGAAAAGCCAGTGAGAATGCGGTAGCCGGTTCTGACAGATATGTGTTTCATGTTATGATCGGGCTGGCTGTCATGATGATTTTGTATCTGCTGGACTATACCGTACTGGCAAAATTTTCAAAAATAATTGCAGCTGTTTTATTGGCCGTCTGTTTGCTGGTTATATTGGAAGGAGGCCAGGTAAACGGAGCGAGGATTTTTATATCACTGCCGGGAGGCAGAAGAGGCATGGATGTACAAAAACTGATGCTGTTTTATGTCCCTATATATGGGGCGATTTTATATAAATATCATGGGTGGGGATATAAGGGACTGATAAGAGCAATCTTATGGCTGATTGCTCCAGTAATATTAGTTTACAGCCTGCCGGCACTCAGGACAGCTTGTGTGATGCTGGTAACTATGCTGACTATGTTGACGATCGCAATCAAAAAGGACTGGTTTACAGTCAGAAAGAAAAGAACTATCTGTGGAATATGGGCTGTGTTTTTGACCGCGCCCATAGCAGCTTTTCTGAGTATGTACCTGAGAAACAGGCTGGCGGAATATCAAATTGCGCGCATACAGGCGATGTTTTCCAGCGGCAGCGAAACAGACTATCTCACAAAAATGTTGCATTCACTTTGGAGACAAAATAAGCTGATCGGGAAAAGCAAATCAGATGTAACGGGAATCCTGCCAGCATTTAATGCGGATTACATTCTGACCTATCTGTCATCTGTATATGGAATAATTGCAGCTATACTTTTGTGCTGTGTTCTTGCGGTTCTGATTTTTGCAGTCTTCAACACTGCATTACGACAGAAAAATCAGCTGGGCATGATGATGGGATGCGGGTGCGGAATTGTATTTCTCATCAGTTTTTTGATAAATGTCCTTGAGAATCTTGGCGTATTTCCGCAATCAATAACATTTCTTCCGTTTTTTTCAGCCGGAGGAAGCTGTATCATAATTTCTTATGGACTCATGGGGATCGTGCTGAGTACTTACAGGTATAAGAATATTTATCCGCGACATCCTGAAACAGGCTTTATGTCCATTAATTCTAAGGTAAAAAAAGTATCATAATATTATGTTAAATAAAACCAATCAAAAACGCTGAGAATTGCTCCCAGCGTTTTTGATTGGTTTTATTTTGGACAGCTTTCTGCATTCGGCACCAGCTGTTTGCGGAACTGTGAAGGGGAAATGCCACACTGTTTTCGGAAAAAGCGGCTGAAATATAATGGATTCTCGTACCCGACCAGGTTGGCTATTTCTGTGATATTATAATTTGTCGTTTCCAGAAGCATTTTTGCATTGGTAAGCCTCAGAGACTGCACGTATTGAGCAGGTGTAGTATTGGCATACTGACGGAAGTTCTGGATGAACCAGCTGATACTCATATTGTGGGAAACAGCATAGTCCTCAATACTTATAGGTTTATTATAATGCATCCGAAAGTACTGTGCAGCCTGTTCCATATCGTTCATGTTCTGAAGGTTCTTTTTACGTGGCTTTTGCAGTGCTATTCTATGGAGGCTGATCAGGAGAATCGTGAAATAATTTATCAGCATCTCCTCGTAATCAATTCGCTGCAGATTCAGTTCCTCGATCATAGACATAAATAGATTTTTGTACTCAATGGAGATACCGGTATAAATAATGCGGGTATCGTCGGCAATCCCATATCTTCTCAGAAAGTTCTTTACATTATTTCCAGTAAAGTGAACCCAGTAAACTTCGGTCTGATCCGCTCCATAATAATAGCGTTGTTCCTCACGTGGACGGTAGAGTACCATATTGCCGGCTTCTACAACAGTAGGTTTTCCATCAAAATAAAAATGTGCCCGTCCGGATGCGATGTAAAGAAGCTGATAATCAAGCCGGCCTTTCGGGCGGTGGGTAGGAAGCTTTTCTACGGTGTATAGATGATAAGTACCGCAGCTTCCAATAAACAGGGGATGTTTTTTATCCATAAAATCAACCCTGGATTTGTGATAGTATGCTGATAATGTATACAAGTAATGTCTTCCTTGTCATATTGCACAAAATACAACAATATGAATTGTGCAATTTTACGATTCTACAAAATATTGTTAAAAAATAGTTGGCTATTATGTAAAAGTATAACATTTTGTGCATGTTTTGGCGAATGTTGTTTATGTATTTTTTTATAATAAAAAAGTATAATGATAGTACGACAAAAGCAAAATATCTGGGATTTGCTTTTTATTATCAATTTCAGGAAAAGAAATATAGGATGAAAGTTCCGAAAAAGTCATTGGATAAAGTAAAGAAGAAAGTCAGGAAACTTACGAGCCGCAAGTGGAGCGTGAGTAATTCATACAAAGCGAAAAAGATAGCAGAGGTAGTAAGAGGATGGATTAATTACTTTAAAATTGGCTCAATTCTTACAGTAAGCCGAAAACTTGATACAGTAATCAGGTATAGATTCAGGATGTGCATATGGAAACACTGGAAAAATCCAAAAACCAGATATAAAAATTTGGTAAAACTGGGTATTAGTAAAAAGAATGCAAGGTGTGCGGCGGGATTTCATGGATATGCCCGAGTGTGCCGTACAAAAACTGTTTGTTATGCGATGTCAAATGCACGTTTGAAGAAATTTGGTTTACTCTCAGCCGAGGAATATCTTTGTAAAGCGAGATGTCAAGTTAACTGAACCGCCGGATGCGGAACCGCATGTCCGGTGGTGTGAGAGGTCGGCGGCAAAAGCCGTCTCCTACTCGATCAAACCAGCTCCGTTATACCAGGGAGGAAAATATCTCCTGTGTGGGAGGCGGCATTTATCCCAACATGCTGTGTGCACACCCTCCGTTCCAGATTGATGGGAATTTTGGCTTTGCAGCTGCAGTTGCAGAGATGCTTATCCAGAGCAGGAAAGGGTATATCCTGTTACTTCCGGCACTTCCGGATGAATGGAAGGATGGAAAAGCCCGGGGAATGAAGGCACAGGGTGACATCACAGTTGATTTTGAATGGAGAGAGGGCAGGATACACAGGGTTCGCCTCTGTTCTTCCCATGAGCAGAAAGTAACGCTGGAATGTAATGGAATTTCGAAAACAGTATTTTTAAAACCTGATAGGACAGAGAATATGATTTTTGATTGATCTGTCCTGAGGGGCTGGAATCATTGGCAGCCGTATCATGTAAAAGCACATGGTACGGCTGTTTTTAGTACCTGAAATATTTTATAGCACCTTGACTGATAATCATGAAAAGCATGGAAGCGTTCAAACTAATCTTTTGGGGATTTTCTGAGATTGTTAAAATAAATTGCAACTTTTTTGGGAGTTTGCACGTCTAATAAGTAGAAGCACATAAAGAAAAGCTTTTATACAATATTTCCTGATGACCGGTCTGATATAGGAGAAGGGAGACGACAATGAATGAGATTTTGATACGAAAAGCAAAGAAAGGCGATAAAGATGCTTTTTGTCGGCTTATAGATGAGAATGTACAGAGTATGTACAAGGTTGCAGCGGCATATCTGAAAAATGATGAAGATGTTGCGGATGCAATACAGGATACGATTCTTTCCTGCTATGAAAATTTGAAAAGTCTGAAACAGAACAGATATTTCAAGACATGGATGATCCGAATTCTGATCAATAAGTGCAAGGACATGATACAGAAGAAAAAGCTGGTTACTTATACGGATCAGATGCCGGAAACGCCTTTTCACGAAGAAAAATATGCAGCAATGGAATGGATCCAGGCCTTAGAGCCATTGGACAGTAAATACCGCTTGGTTGTTCTTCTATACTATATGGAAGGATTTGGTATCCGGGAAATCAGTGACATTCTGGATATGAAGGAAAGCACTGTAAAATCTCGTCTTTATCGTGGCAGAAAACAGATTGCAGAGATGTATGGATATAAGGTTAAGGAGGGACGTGCCTAATGATGACTTTAAATTATAATGAGAAAGACTTCCAGAAAAAACTTCAAAAGGACATAGAAATGCCGGAAATCGTGCATGAACATATTAATCAGGCATATCGTTTGATTGAAAATAACGCTGTTTTACAGAAAAAAGCATCAAAGGATCCATATCATTGGATGAAAAGTGGAGGCAGGATAGCAGGAGGGATGGCAGCGGTACTGGCAGTAGGATTTGTATTCTGTGCAATCAATCCGGTAATGGCAAAAAATATCCCGGTTGTAGGAGGACTCTTTGAAATTTTACAGGATAATGTGAGTTTCTTTGGTGACTTTTCAGATCATGCAACAACTTTGGAAGCTGTTGATGGAACGAAGACAGATAGCAGTGAAACAGACGGAGCCAAGACAGATCATGTCAATAATGATGCTATTTACACTAAGACAGCAGATGGGCTGACAATTACATGTTCTGAGGTATATGCAAACAGCCAGGCAATTTATGTGACTATGCAGTTTAAAAGTGATAAACCGTTCCCAGAAACAGAAACTGGGGCGGAAAGTGGAACACCAGTCATTGATCTGGATATGACAGGGGGTGTGGACTTTAATTCAGAGGCTAGCCCGGTAATTGACGGTCAAGTGGAAGGAAAATTTCTGGATGATAACACCTATGCATGTATTTTCCGTTATGATTTGGCTGAAGCCGCAAAAGATTATACGGAATATAATGAGAAATACAATGAAATGACACAGCAGGTAATGGATGAGATGGGAATAACTCAGGCGGACTTAGATGATCAGACGGATGAGGGTTATGCGCTGCTGGAAGAGTTTATCAATAAATTGTCTGAACGTGGTGGAGAATATCAGAAGTACATTAAAGATATTGATATTCCAGATACCTTTAACCTGCATCTGGATATTACGAAGGTAAGAGGACTGGAAGCAAACTATCAGTGGTCAGAAGAGGATGAGAAAAAATATGGAAGGGATGCTGGCTACTACAAATATGAAGGTGACTGGAGCTTCGATATCCCGGTTACGGTAGATGATTCCCAGACAGAAGTATTGGAACTCAATGATACAAACGATGCAGGTATTGGACTTAAATCGGTGATTCGTACTCCATATGAATTGACGGTAAATGAACTTTATAAGGAAGGTTCCAACAGTGATTGCTTTATGGTAGCTCTTGATGCCAATGGAAACACACTTCCGTACAATGAGTCTACTGGAAACTGTAATAACTTCGCAATTCAGGACAGAGATATTTCTACGGTAGACATTTATTTTCTGGATTATGTCCAGTATATGGATGAATTGAAAGGTCAGCAGAATTTTGATAATCCTACGAAAGAGGATGGACAAAAATGGAAAAAACTTCTGGAGGAGAATGCGAAGTACCATAAGACATTGCATTTTGACAATGACAATGTAAAAAACTAGTTGATGTAAAAGAAAGATGAATAAGATATGAGACAAAAAGAAGTGATGGGGCAATCAATAAGAACTTCAAAATCGGCAAGACCCGGAACAATTACTTATGTGCCGATAGACAAGTCTGAATTCAGATCTACTGTATCTTCAGACAAAAAGAAAAACAAAATTATGAAAATAGTTGTAATGCTTATAGTGACGATTTTGGTTATGAGCTGTTGTGTGTATGCAGGTATATCTTATTATTACTCATATCACTTCTTTTTGGGTACGACCATCAATGGAATTGACAGTTCAAATAAGACAGCTTATGAAGTTGAGCAGGAGATTGCAGGGAAAAAGGATAACTATGTTATTTAGGTAAGTGCAAGGATGCAGGAACCTCAGACTATTACAGGGAAAGACATTGATTATCAATATATATCCAGCGGGGAAATCCTTCAGCTGCTGAAGACTCAGAAACCATGGGAATGGATCAGAGTTTTTTTTGAAACGAAAAATTATATGGTTCAAGAAGAGACTGTTTTCAGTCGGGAAAAGCTGGAGGAACAGGTAAGTTCATTAAATTGTGCCCAAAAAGAGAATCAGATAGCACCGGAAAATGCATATGTAAGTTTTGCTAATTCAGAATTTACTATAGTGCCAGAGACAGAAGGTAGTGAATTAAATGCCAGGGAAGCTTATCAGATGATAAGCGGAGCAATTGATAATGAGGCGGCTGATGTAGATCTGGGAAGTAATCCAAAGGCATATAAGAAAGCAGATGTGACGAAAGAAAGTTCAGAACTTCAGAATATGGTAAATACATATAATAACCTGACAAAAGCAAATATCACATATACATTTGGAGATGAAACGGTAACACTTGACGGGAATACCATCAAAAACTGGCTGCAGTTTGACGAGAAAGGACAGCTGCTTCCGGATGATGGAGCCTTCAGGCAGCATGTAGTGGATTATGTGGCACAGCTTGCAGCAGATCATGATACAGTTGGCACTGAAAGACAATTTCAAACCACAAGCGGAAGGACTGTGTATGTATATGGCTCAGCCTATGGATGGAAGATTGATCAGGACAAGGAAGCAGCACAGTTCATGCAGGAAATTCAGTCAGGAACCCAGACAACCCGGGAACCGGTATATTCTATGAGAGCAAATGCACATGGGATCAATGATCTCGGAGATACATATATAGAGGTAGATCTTATAGAGCAGTATATGTGGTATTATCAGAATGGAAATATTATTTTTCAATCAGAAATCGTATCCGGACTGCCAGGTGATCCGGATAGAAAAACACCCCCTGGAATATTCACACTGGATTCAAAGAGCAGTCCGTCCGTGCTGCGAGGTGAAATGACAGCAAATGGAACCTATTCTTATGAACAGCCGGTAACGTACTGGATGCCATTCAATGGAGGAATTGGCTTTCATGATGCAGACTGGCAGCCGTACTTTGGTGGTGACAGATATCTTACAGGTGGTTCTCATGGATGCATCAATCTTCCCCCGGAAAATGCCGGGCAGCTTTATAGTCTTATTCAGTATGATGTCCCGATAATTTGTTTTTACTAATTCTATATTATTCTGCCAGACGGCTTTAATTAATATGTTTTCAATCCGCCGGATATTTGTTTTTGGAAAAGAAGACCTCATTTTTAAAGAATAAAAAAATACCTGTGATGTGGGCAAAACTTTTTCAGGATCTTTTAAAAGATTGTGACCGGGAGATATATTCAAATCCGCAATTTTATACATGGAAGAAAACAAAGTAATAGCAAGTCGAATGGCTGTGTATTAAAATTAGGTAATGTAATTGAAGAAAAGATATGATATCATATGGGTAACAAATTGAACTGTGTGTGGAGGTGATGGCTGTGAAGAAAAAAGTGACAATAGTGTTGGTCATTATTAGTATTGTTGCTATAAGTACAATGATTATGTTTTCAACATATAAGTCTTCAGAAGCCTGTCGAAAAGCAAATGCCGCGATACAGTGGGATTGTTCTGTAACCTGTGCGGAAGAGTCAACGCCTGATTCTTATGTAATTACATATTCTGATGCAAAAATTTTATCCAAAACAGGCGTGTTGACGGTTCAGAACAGAAACGATTTTGACGTTATTGTGCATCTGCTCTGCGAAGGAAAACAGGAACTCGTATCTGGCAGTATTCCTGCGGGTGGTTGCTATTCTTTTCTGAACGTTACAGATAAAGAATACACGGTAGGTATTCATGCTGATGTTGGTGAAAATACGGATATAAAAGTATTTGTATATGACGGAAAAGACACCGAATCATATACAAGATAATTGATAAGACGAAGAATATTGAAAAAAATATTCGCAGATATTTTGGGATATGAAGTTCAGGAATGGATAATGGATTTAGAAGCATTAGGAATTCACTCATATGATTTGGATGATCTGGCACAAACACAGAAAACATTCCACTGCCGATAAAAAAGGCAGCTTTTCCCTATATCTACACGCCATAGGTATCAAAAACCTATGGCGTTTTTTATAAAATTTTTTTCTTGAAAGCAAATGGCTGTTTTTCAAGTCTAATAATTATAAGAAGAAAAGGAGGTACTTTATGGATGCTTTAATAACAGAGGCTAAAAATGGAGATAAAGAAGCATTTGTCAGATTAATCCGGATGAATAAGCAGAGCCTGTATAAGACTGCCTGGATTTATCTTCGGGATGAGCAGGACATTGCTGATGCCCTGCAAAATACAATCCTATCCTGCTATGAAAATATACAGAGACTGAGAGAACCGAAGTATTTTAAAACCTGGCTGATGCGGATCCTTATAAATGAGTGCAAGGACATTCTCCACCAAAAGAACCATGCAGCAGAACTGGATGATTTTGCAGAAGGTGTACATTGTGAAGAACTGAATCTCTGTGAATGGAAACAATTGCTTTTATGCCTGGATGAAGAAAGTAGGAAAATCGTGGAACTCTATTATTTTGATGAGTTTTCAGTTAAGGAAATCAGTGCCCTTCTTGAAATGAACAGCAATACCGTATCAACCAAACTTTCCCGGGCAAGAGCAAAATTAAAAAAGGTGATCAGGAGGTGAGACTATATGAAAGAAATCAGAAGGATTTTAAAAGAAGAAACTGCAATACCGGAAAATATTGATAAAGCCATGGAAGATGTTCTGAGCGGAATTTTAAATTCCCCAGACGAGAAAACAACGGGGGCTTTAAGTAAAAAAACAAATGGAGAAAGAACGAAAAATTCAGGAAATAAGAAAAAAATAATTCGGATTCTTCTTCCGGTAGCTGCTATATTAGGAGTTAGTACTGGCGTACTTGCAACAAATATCGGACGACTGTATAAAGAACTTGAACAACAGGGGGTCGCTGAACAGGAGGCAGCTCAAATGGTTGTCACAGAACCTGAGTCAACTGCAGAAAATGTGGAAAATATTACTTCTTATTCAATAACGCCCGAGGAGGTCGATTGGAATCAGTCCATGCTGACTGTTAAAGAAGCGTATTTTGATGGCGGCGGTTTAAGTTTTGTGGGAGAACCTTCCAATGAGGCAAAGAATTATATGATCACTTGCCGTGATCATGCAACGGTGAATGGAAAAGATGCACTGGCTTCTTTAAATAAAATAGAAGGAGAAGATCTTTATTATGGGCATATTACTTTGTATGATGACGCTTTGATTGAGAAAATATTAAATGAAGATTCTGAAGTAGAACTTTCCATGACTATTCAGGCATATCCTGTTTATGACGGTAAGATTTATTATACCTGGAAAGACGCTGAAGCTTACGAAAAGATTTTTAAAACTGGTTCTTTTACAGATTCAGAAGGAAGGGCTTCTTATGCACTTCCTGCGGAGGACGTTTACAGAGGATATACGCCTCAGACTCTTACGTTAACCCTTCCATTAAAGGATGAAGTAAGGGATATCATTGAAAAATATAGAAAAGAAGGGAAATTGCAGGCTGCTGACACCGGAATAGAACCATCTTCGGGTGAGAGTATGCAGAACACAACAGATTTGGATAATTCGTCAAATACTACGAGTGTAAATGAAAAATATGATCCGGAGAAAACAATGTTACAGGTAAAGAAAAACTATGTAACAGCTTCTCTGCCAGGGAAATCAGGAACCCTTACAATAGAAGCTGATGTTACCGGGAATACTGATGACGTTTCAAAGGGAGTTCTGAAAAAATGCAATATATCAGAGAAAGACATCTGCTCCTGGTTTGGTGGGAAAGATGGATGGGAAAAATCTGTAACAGATGAAACAGTCTGGGAAAATAAAGAAAAAGGACTGCAGTTATTTATTTCGGATGGGATGATAGAGTGTGATGGATTAAGTGAAAAAGATATGGGATTTTTAGGCGAGAATACGGAAGATGAGAAATTAAATATTATAAATCAACTGTTTTCCAAAGCTGATTTATCTGGAACTTCTGTAAGAAAATCAATTAGCGACATGACGGAAGGATATGATTATTACGACACAGAAGTTATGTTGAATGGAATACCGGCAGGTGGACTTTCTCAGTATCATTACCAGGGAAGCGCAGGATTTGGTCTCAAGCCTGAAGACTGCTATTTCAAAATACCGATCCCGCTTCAGGTGAAAGAGAAAGAAACAGTTACTATGCTTCCCATGGAAGAAATTATGAAATCGGTGGAACAATATGTAAAAGAAGGAAAAATCGGATTTTTTACGGAAGAGGACACGACGGAGAAAACAGAACCAATCACGATTCCAGTTACGAAAATCCGCCTGAAATATTATATTGATGAAACTGCAGATGGAATTGTTTACAGACCTGTATGGAGTTTTTGCTGTCCCTACCAATGGAAGGATTCACCAGAAGAACAGGAATTGTTTTATATAGACGGAGAAACCGGGGCTTTGATCCGGGACGCATTTGGATGGTAGACATGAAAAACAAATTTTATGGGGAACATGACCATGGATGATGCTATAGCTTCTAAGGCAAAGTTTTCGTCATAGGCCTTGCATCTGCTTGAAGATAGTTAAGAATAGTTAAGGTACAGTTAAATGAACAGGTAAGAATTAAATGTTATTGTATAAGTACATTCTAAGAGATAACTCTTAGAAAATAATACATGAGGAGAAAAGTAAAGGAGCATTTATGAAAATAAAATGTACGTTCCATATTGCAATAGCATTCATTCTTATTCAGCTTACGGATGAATTTAGTATAGCATTTGCATATGGGATATGTGAGAAGAATCCATATGTGAGAATTCTATATGTGACATTTGCGATTTTGAGCCTGCTGACCATGATATATTTATATACGAAGTATATTATAAGAATTCAAATGCAGGATTTGTTTTTAGGAATGCCGCTTCCGAAAAAAAAGTGGTGTATAACAGCGGTATTAATGCCGGTATTAATATGCCTTTTTTATATATTTTTTACAAAGGGAACATTTGAAAAAGGAAACCTTACATATAAAGAAATCATAGATGTAGTTACAATTTCTATTTTATCATCAGGTATTAAAGCGGCAGTAACAGAAGAAATTGTCTTTCGTGGTATGATTTTAAGATTGCTTCAGAATACTTTTGGAAAGATATGTGCAGTGTTTGTTTCAAGTTTTTTATTCGCTGTTTATCATTTTGATGGGATTGATACTTCTGATATAAAAAAAGTAATTATGATGATTATTTCTGTTGAAATTGCAGGAATTGCATTGGCACTTGTTACAGAGCAGACAGGTTCTATATGGTCTTCGGTTATGATTCATTGTCTGTATAATATTCTATCAGGAGAAAGCCAGATTTTTCATATTGATGTGGCACAGAACTTTCCTGCAATATGGATGTATACTGTAAACAGTAAAAATATGTTGCTTACAGGAATTAATGGTTCGGTAGGGTTTACAGCTTCAATTCCAACAATGGCAGGATTTACCGGGATCATATTAATGGTGATTTATGATGAAAAAAAGAAAAAAACATATGGGAAAAAGTTGTAGTAAAATTATTCTTCTGATTTTAATTCTGGCAGCATGGATAGTTGTGACAGTAAGAGCGAAAAAAACTGAAGAGGGTATTATATTGACAGATGCTTACAAAAAACAGATAATGGAAAGTGCAGAGTGGAAGAAGATATTTTTACATACAGAAAATTATCCGGATATTCTTTTAGAGGATTTAAAAAGAAATCCGGAAATGCTGGAATTTGCCGAAGGATACAATGATGTACATAAGAAGTCTTCTGAAGGACTTACATTTGAGGAACGGAAGAAAAAAGTTCCTTTATTTATTCAATGGGATAAAAGATGGGGATATGAACCTTATGGAACAAGTGATATAGGAATTTCCGGATGTGGTCCGACGTGCATGGCAATGGTAATATACAGTTTAACCAGAAATACAGAGGCAACACCACCTGTGCTTGCGCAAAAATCCATGAACGAGGGATATTATGTAGAGGGTATTGGAACATCCTGGAAATTCATGAGAGAAGCTGCTTTGGATTACGGTGTAATTGCTTCGCAATTTGATATGCTGGGAGAACAGGAAATGGCCGACAGAGTTAAAGATGGAAATCTGATAATCTGTGCTATGGGTCCCGGAGATTTTACAAATTCAGGGCATTTTATTGTTATTTATGATTATTCCAGAAAGAAATTTTCTGTAAACGATCCATTCAGCTATACAAACAGTTCAAAAAAATGGGAATATACGACCCTGATTTCTCAATGTCAGCAAATATGGGTATATGCAGTTTAGAAGACGAAAGGATGAAAATGGATAATCATATTTTGGTTGTAGAAGATGATGCAGCAATTAGAGAAGGAGTGAGGATACTTCTTGAAGGTGAGGGATATATTGTTCAGGAAGCAGAGGATGGATATCAGTGTTTGAAAAAAGTATCAGATGATATTGACCTTGTTATTCTTGATATTATGATGCCGGGAATATCCGGGATAAAAACTTGTGAAGAAATTCGAAAAATCTCACATGTTCCAGTGTTGTTTCTGACAGCCAAAAGTCAGGAATCTGATAAATTACTCGGACTTATGGCAGGAGGTGATGACTATCTCGTGAAACCATTTTCGTATGCGGAACTTCTTGCCCGGGTTAAAGCGTTACTACGAAGATATCATGTATATAGTCAGACATTACAAGGTGAGAAGACAAAAGAACATTGGATTAAATATGGAAAAGTAAAAGTGAATACTCAATGTAATGAGGTATTCCGCAATGAAAAGGAAATCAGTCTCAGAGAAATGGAATACAGAATCTTATTGCTTATGATGGAAAACCCGAAAAAGGTATTCTCGGTAAAAAATCTTTATGAGAGTTTGTGGGAGGAGCCGTTCTTATATTCATCTGGAAATACTGTTATGGTGCATATCCGAAGATTACGAATGAAAATCGAAGATGATCCACAAAAGCCAAAGATGATTCAAACCGTATGGGGAAAGGGATATCGCCTTGGATAAAATTTGCGGAAATAGTTTGACAGGCAAGATAATTTGCATATCTTATGCAGGGGTTATTAGCAGGTTTATTAGTGTTAAGCGTGACATATTTCGGGGGAAAGGGGTTACTGCAACGCTTTTTCTTTCGTACAGGATATGTTTATGCTGAAGAGACAGAACGTGCAGAAGAACTTCAGGAATATGTCACACAAAATAAGTTGAGTGCATCTGATTATAAAATGTTGAAAAAATGGGGTACAGAACGAAATATTGATGACTTCACGATTTCAAGGGGAAAATGGCTGTTGTTTGATATTTCCTACAACGGAAAAATTATGTATGGCAGCAGAGAAATACCAAATCTGACATGGAGAATGTACCACAGAATTTCATTTAAGGATGGAACGGCAGATGTATATATATATGAAGGAACAGCGGATAAATATTTTAACATATTGATGGTCTTTTCTGTTGTACTTGGAGTCGCGGCGTGTATTGGAATTGTTGTATCTGGAATGTATGAGAATGTAAAATATATACAATGCCTTATGAAAGAGGTAAATATAATCAGCAGAGGAAATTTGCAGGGGAATGTAACTGTTCAGGGAACAGATGAAATTGCACAGTTAGCCAGTGGACTGGAACATATGAGACAAACATTGGTGAAAAAAGAGCAGATAGAGTATGACCTGAAGAGTGCACAGGAGAAGCTGGTGTTAGGAATGTCACATGATCTGCGTACTCCTCTGACTGGTTTGATGGCATATCTTGAGATTCTAAAAAAGCAGCAAAAAGAAGGTGCGGTTACTCAGGAATATATAAATAAAGCCTTTGATCGTGTACTTCAGATCAGAGATTTGTCGGAGCAGATGTTTGAATATTTTTTTGTAAATTCACGACACCATATAGAACTGGAACCTGCAGAAGATATTATGTGTGCTTTTGGTGATTATCTTTCTGAACTGTGTGCTTTACTGGAATATGAAGGATTTAAAGTAAATACAGATCGGTTGGAGTGGAGACAGATATCTGTATGTATAAATACAGATTTTATCGGCAGAATTATGAATAATATTATTTCTAATATTGAAAAATATGGAAAACATGAAAATGAGGTATGTATACAGCTTTGTTATGGGAATGAAGAAGTAGGAATCAGTATTCAAAATAGTATTACCAGGTTTGATTCTGAGCATCAAAAAACAGGGATTGGGTTGCAGAATATTTCTATTATGATGGAGCAGATGGATGGGCGAATGGAAGTTAACGCAGACGATTTAACTTATTGTATAGTTTTGTATTTTCCAGAGAAAAAAGAGTATCATAAAATTTCAAAAGTATAGAGAAATCTGTTGGCATAGACGCCTGCTCAGGCAGACAATCATAAACAAGGTATCCGCAGAGTAGAAAATTATTTACACGCCATAGGCATTGGAAAAAACCTATGGCGCTTTTTATGTCCATTTCTGAAGGAATACCGGAAATAAAACTGGCAAAAGTAAAAATGAAGATGGAGTTTCAGAGGGAAAGTGAAGGAGTACTACTCTGAGTGAAATCTACATAACATGATCCACTTGAAAAATCACCTGTTCTTTTTAAAATTTTGTGCATGTTTTGTATTATATCTTTTATGTAAATTCAGTATAAACAGAGTTATTATAATGACGTAAAATCCAAAAAAATCAGAGAAAATTGTTGAGGTACATAGCATGAAATCTAAGTACATGGCAGTAATACCGTTTTTGTTTGCTTTTGGGATATTACTGATATCAGGATGTTCAGTTACAACACAGAAAAGTACATCTTCACAGGAAAATATGCCAGAGATAATCATTGGAAGTGACGATTTTCCACCTTTTAATTATTCCGATGAAAATGGGGAACCGGCAGGGATTGATGTTGACATTGCAAATGAAGCTCTGGGGCGCCTTGGTTATAAGCCGGTATTTACAAAGATTGTATGGGATGATAAAGATAAAGACCTGGAAAATAAGGAGATAGACTGTTTATGGGGGTGCTTTTCCATGGATGGCCGGGAGAATGATTATAAGTGGGCAGGTCCATATATGGTGAGCCGGCAGGTCGTTGCAGTCAATGAAAACAGTAATATAAAGAAGCTTAGTGATCTGTCGGGAAAAGTAATCGCAGTACAGGCTTCCACAAAGCCTGAGGATATCTTTCTTAACAGGATGAATCCTGCTATTCCATTGGTAAAAGATGTGTATAGCTTAGAAAACCGAAAACTGCTTTTTACCTCTCTTGGAAAAGGTTATGTTGATGCCATAGCAGCTCATGAAACCTCCGTACAATAGTATATAAAAGATTACGGGGCAAAGATAAGAATCCTGGACGAAGCTATCCTGACTACAGGAATTGGAGTAGCTTTTCCTGAAAACACGGATAGTGAACTTCCGGAAAAACTCACAGAAATCTTTAAAGAAATGAGAAAAGATGGAAGTGAAGAGAAAATTCTAAAAAAATATCTTCCCGAAACCAGTGGATATCTGGAGGTGGACAAAATTGAAAATAACTAAACTGTCCAGACGGCAGACTCAAATCATCATTATTACTACAGGACTGCTTCTGTTTCTGATAACTATAGTTTATTCTGTAAAAACCGATATAAAAGCAGTTGCCAGGCAAATGGACGAGACTCTGAAATATGTGAAAGAACAATGTTATATTTATAACAGATATAATGAAGCATCCCAAACAAAAGGTTTAATACGTGCAATTGAAAATGCTCAGCAGGTTAATCGTAATCTGACGTATACAAAGGATGAAGTTACGAAGGATAAGCTGAAAACATATGCAGAGGAGCAGAAACTTACCGGAATTATTATACTTGATGTAAACGGAAAGGTAAAATGTGAATACAGTACAGACAATCTTAATTCCCGGGCTTTACAGAATGAGATTCAAAAGAAAACAGTACTTGATGTAGTTGCTTATCCCCGAAAAACATATGCTGCAAGTATCGTTCTTGAGGATGGATCACAGGTGGATCTGGCTGCATATGGACGTTCTGACGAAAAAGGCATAATTATTACTTTTTATCATACAACGGCTGAGTATGCCAGAAACTATAATCTTACGATCCAGAGCCTTTTTAGTGGCTATGATACATATTCCAGCGGAATGATTGTTGTAACAGATGGAAAAAATGTGGTTGCTTCAAACGACGAAAATCTGATTGGACTGAGCTCTGAAGGTATTAATATTATCCAACAGGTAAAACAGAAACCAGCTAACAAACTGGTCCGTGTTTCAGACAGAAAATGTAGATATATTGGCAGAATGACTAAGGGGCGTGATTATTATGTTTATATGTTTATAGATGAGCAAATGGCGTTTGCTTCTGTTTTTAAAAACCTGTTGGTCGTGTTACTGTTGTATATCTTTGTGGTTGCTTCCGTATTTGCCTTCCGCAGGAGATCAAATGCGCAATTGTTGAAGATTCAGATGATGCAGGAAGAAGCCTATAAGCAGAAACTTTTGCAAGAAGCTCAGAGGGCTGACATGGCAAATAATGCAAAAACAGAATTTCTGCAGCGAATGAGTCATGATATCCGAACTCCTATTAACGGAATCCGTGGCATGATCGAGGTAGCTGATTATTATAAAGATGATTTAAAAAAGCAAGATGAGTGCCGCAGGAAAATATGGGATGCTTCAGGATACCTGTTGGAGCTTATTAATGAAGTGCTTGATATGAGCAAACTGGAATCAGAGGAAATTGTGTTGGAAAATAAGGATTTTGATATTAACAGGCTACTGCATGAAATAAGAGAAGTTATAGAAAAGCAGGTGTATGAACGCGGAATCAGCTTATCTGAAAAAGAATACAATCTGGAATATAGATATTTGAATGGGAGTCCGGTTCATTTAAAAAGAATCCTTATGAATATCATAAGTAATGCTGTCAAGTATAATAAAGAAAAAGGAGAGATACTGCTCAGCTATTATGAAACACAGGCGGATGACAGACATATACTGTTTGAGTTTCACTGCAAGGATACCGGAGTTGGGATGAGTAAAGAATTTCAGAATCATATTTTCGAACCATTTACTCAGGAAACAGGCGGTGCAAGATCTGTTTATGGAGGAACAGGACTTGGTATGCCAATTACAAAAAAACTGGTAGAGAAAATGGGCGGTACAATTAAGTTTAAAAGTGAGAAAAATGTAGGAACCACATTCATGGTACAGCTTCCATTCCTTATTTCTGCTGATATGAAGCAGTCAGAAAGGCAGGAAGACGATGTATCAATTGAAGGTATGAGAATCCTTTTGGCCGAAGATAATGAATTGAACATGGAAATTGCGGAATTCCTTCTGACAAATGCAGGAGCAGAAATTATAAAGGCTTCAAACGGTAAAGAAGCTGTTGAAGCATTTGAAAAATCAGGTGTTGGTGAGATCAATGTAATTCTGATGGATATTATGATGCCAGTTATGGATGGCCTGGAAGCTACCAGAGAAATACGCACAATGAACAGAAGTGATGCATCTGCTGTTGTGATTATAGCCATGACAGCAAATGCCTTTGCAGAAGACAAGAGTAAAGCGTTGAAAGCCGGAATGGACGAATATCTTACCAAACCACTGGAGTCAGAAAAACTGATTCATGCATTAAGCAGATATAAATACAATTAACAGTAACATTCTTAATAACCTGATTCAGCCATAGAAACAGGACGTGGTACTGAATAATGATATGCCCCTCTGCCGATACTTGTTAACTGATGCATTTTGTTTATATATTCCCTTATTTTGTACATGGACTCTTTTATATAAAAGGTGTATAGTGAATAAAAATTATATGATAAGGTTTGTTAAATTTCAGGACAGACCAGAAATATTGATCAATAAAAGAAAAAACCAG
>OLNM01001214.1_pt1 | contig 20120 bp, 14 predicted proteins | sample 1672391 | NCBI WGS metagenome assembly OLNM01 (sample SAMEA3136680, study PRJEB25190) | human gut metagenome | reverse complement strand
AAGCTGGAAAACCTTTACTGGATACAACTTTTGGGGATGCTAGTTCAGATGGAACAGGTAAGATTGGTTCAGTAGTTGTAACTGTTACTGTTTCTAAGAATAGTTCAGAGGGGATTTTAACAGGCAATCAGCTAAAGGCACTTCCGCGAGGAATCTACGAAGTAGAGGAAGTCGAAACTTCATCAGATTATGAATTTGATAGTGCTGATGTAGACACTGCTAAAACAAAAACAGATTGTTACTATGTAACAGAAGATGCTAAAAACAAAAAAGTAAGATTTAGTCTTGGTTATAAGCTGGATGAAAATAAAGTAGTTGATGTAATTAATGATAGTTATGAACATACTGGTGGAGGCCAGAAAGGTACAACTACTTATACTAACAAGCTAGTAACTGCAGATTTGGATCTGAAGAAGACAGATAATAATGAAACACTTCTTACCGGTGCAAAATTCAAACTGGAAAAGCAAGTCGGTGATAATAATTGGGTTCAGATAAAACCAGAAAACAGTGATGAAGGATTTGAAGTTTTGAATGGTGTCAACGATATCGAGCTGAATAACCTGAGATATGGAGATTACAGATTGACAGAAGTTACGGCTCCATCGGGATACATGTTATTATCTAGTCCAATTTGTTTCACGGTAAGCAATGGAACAGTTACACTTACCAATGCAGAGGGAACAGCTTCCGGTATGTGGACGTTAACAACAGATTCAACAACTCCGGTATTAACCATCAAAAACCAGAAGTTGTACTCACTCCCATCAACTGGTGGCAGCGGAATTTACTGGTATATGATCGGCGGCATGGTACTTATGTCTACAGCCGCATGGATCTTATATAAAAACAAATGCAAGGAGGTGCTGGGAAAATAATTGTAATGATTAATTTTTCAGTGGCTCCTTGCCACAAAAGAAAGTAATTATCCCGCATAAGGGAACAATAAAAAAAATGGGCAAAGCCCGATAATGTAAAGGAGACAAGATTATGAAGAAGATGAGAAAAATCTTTGCAGTGTTATTAACACTGGCTATGGTACTCGGAATGAGTATGACATCGTTTTCAGCAAAAGTAGGCGCAACGCTCGAAGTAAAAGGTCTTGCAACATATGCAGCACAGAATGTAAAAATCTATGAAATCTACAGATTAGATGCTAATGATAATGGATGGGAAGCAGCAGCTTGGACAAAAAATACAGGTGTAACACCAGAAACATTAAATGATGCTAATGTGATTAAAAAATTAAAAGATGCAGCTAAGAATGCAACAGTTACTGATGAAAAAGATTCCACAGAGATTTCTACTGGAAAATTTAATAGCAGTGTTAAATTTGAAAACTTACAGGCAGGTGCTTATTTAGTAATTGTTACAGATCCTACTAATAAAACAGAATACAGCACAATGGTAGCAAAAACATATCAGTATGATGCAAATAACAATCTGATTGCACCATTAGATGCATCCGTAGTTGCAAAAGCAGAAGGATATCATACAGGCAAAGAGGCAGATAAAACAAACGTTGAAGTTGGAGATTTAGTTACATATAAAGTAAAAACAACAGTTCCTTATCAGGAAGTAAAACCGAATGGTGACAAACTTGTAAATGAATTCAAGGTATCTGATACATTAACAGGTGCTACATTCTACCTTACCGGAGAAGCAGTAAAAGAAACAGAAGCAGTTAATACAATTACTGTAAATGGAACAACAGTTACTGGATTCGAAAAACTGCCTGAAACTTTAAATGGACAGAATGCGTTTGTACTTGATTTAATGGGTCTTGTAGATGCAAATAACACATATGCAGGTCAGGAAGTAGTTATTACATATACAGCTAAAGTATTGGCAGCTAATGAGATTACCAATGGTGCTACTTCTACACAGGATCCGACTGGTACAATCACAAAAACATATTCAGGTAATGCAACTATTACAAAATATGATCTTGGAAAGGATAACAAACTGGAAGGTGCTCAGTTCGTTGTTTACAGAAAAAATGCAGATAACAAGAAAGAGTACGCTGTAATCGGAGCTGATGGATGGATTACAGGTCAGTGGATTGAAGAGACAGAAGATGGTAAAGTACCGGAAGGATTAGGTCAGGCACTTACTACATCTAATACAGCAGGAGAGACTTACGGAACTGTTACAGTAAAAGGTCTTAAAGTAGGTGAGTATTTCTTCCAGGAGGTAGTTGCTCCGGATGGATATAGCATTAGTACTCAGGATACAGCATTCAAAATGATTGAAACTAAAAATGCTAAGAACGTAGTTACTGGTGTAGTAGCAGAAAATCCTCAGAACATTTTTATGGTGGACACTCAGATTTCTCAGCTTCCATCAACAGGTGGTATCGGTACTACAATCTTCACAATCGCTGGATGCCTCATCATGATCGCAGCAGCTGGCTTATTCTTCGCAAGCCGCAAAAAAACAAACAAATAATCTTTCATGATTATTTATAACCAGATATGGAATCCGGGGTCTTTGCCCCGGATTCCTAAAAAATAATACAACAGCAAGGAGAATTCGGATGAAACGCAAAGCAAACAAACTTATTATTGGCATTATATTTTTAGCCGGGTTGTCCTTACTGCTGTATCCATTCGTTGCAAACCAGTGGAATAACTACAGGCAAAAGCAATTGATCAGCAGTTATGAACAGACTGTATCCGAAAAGGATGCAGCACATGAGATTGATTATGATGCAGAACTGCAGAAAGCAGAAGCTTACAATGAAGCCTTACTTCCAAGTATCCTTCCTGACTCATTTGCAGTAGCCGCAGCCAGTGACAAAGAAGACCAGTCCTACATGGATGCTCTGAATATTGCCGGTGACGAGATGATGGGAATCGTGGAGATCCCGAAGATTGACATCAAGCTTCCGATCTACCACACTACCGATGAAGATGTTCTCAAACAGGCAGCCGGACATCTGGAAGGAAGCTCTCTTCCAATCGGCGGTAAAAGTACACACGCCGTTATCTCCGCACACCGTGGACTTCCGAGTGCGTCTCTTTTTACCGATCTGGATCAGCTGGAAGAAGGCGATCATTTTCTGATCCATGTATTAAACGAAACATTATGTTATGAAGTCGACAAGATTTCCGTGGTCAAACCGGAGGAAACTTCCTCTCTTGCAGTAGAAGAAGGAAAAGATCTTGTAACACTTTTAACCTGTACTCCATACGGAGTCAATACCGAGCGGCTTCTGGTCCGTGGTCACAGAGTACCTTATGTGGAACAGGAAGTTGCCGATGAGAAGACACCGCTCAGCGGAATTAGTCTTCATACAAATTATCTTTTATGGGTAATTATTGGTCTTGTAATTACCACAATCTTCATCCTTGTGTTATACTTAAAGGAGAAGAAGCTTCAAAAGAAAAAAAATGAGACCTCTTAAAAAGAGAATAAGAACGAGAAAGGGAATATGCCTATGAAAAGAAAAATCTCAACCTTCCTTTTCGGTCTGTTATTCTTGATAGGATTTGGGATTCTGATCTACCCGACGGTATCCAACCAATGGAATACCTACAGACAGAATCAGCTGATAAGCAGCTATGACAATACAATACAGGACATGGAACCGGAGGACTTCACCTCTGAGTGGGAAAAGGCAAAAGCTTTCAATGATACCATTCATCAGAACAACCTCTACGGAGATGTATTTGGTGAAGATGAAAATGACATCAAAGATACCGAATACTGGAAAATCCTGAACGTTGCAGATGACGGAGTAATGGGATATCTTTCCATTCCGAAAATCAACATCAAGCTTGCCATTTACCATGGCACCGGTGACAAGGATCTGCAGACCGGCGTCGGACATCTAAACGGCACAAAGCTTCCGATCGGAGGGGAGAGTACCCACAGTGTTCTCGCAGCTCACCGTGGACTTCCAAGCGCAAAGCTTTTTACCGATATCGATCAGCTCAAAGTTGGCGATAAATTTTACATCCATGTACTGGATGAAGTCCTTGCCTACAAGGTAGACCAGATTCTTCCGATGGTAGACAAAGACGATCATGAAACACTGGAGAAAGCACTCCAGATTGAAGAAGGAAAAGATCAGGTAACTTTATTTACCTGTACACCATATGGAGTCAACTCCCATCGTCTTCTCGTAAGAGGAACCAGAGTTCCATATAACGGCGAAGAGGATGCTACCGAATCAGTTACAGATTCTATGGTAAAAGCCATTCAGAATTATTATATGCTCTATTTAATTTTAGGACTTTCAATCACGATTCTTGTGATCATTCTCTTGCGATTCCTTTCCAAGAGAAAAGCTCACAAAGAATAACCAAGATTTTTAAGGAGGACATGAGGCGATGATGAATAAACGATTAAAACAGGGAAGTACTTTTCTCTTAGCTGTCGCTCTTACATTTCCACTGCTCACTCTTCCGGGTGCGAAAGCCGCAAACGCGATCGATACCGATGCAGAGTGTTCCATCCAATTTGACATTGGTGGGAACAGCAGTGAACTTCTAAGCGCAAGCATTCCGGTAAACCTGTATAAAGTTGCTTCGGTTGATGTATCTGGCAACTATACCGCAACCGGTACATTTGCGAAACTGGATCTTTCTTCCGTAAGTGCAGATAATCTGGATACGGCAGCCGCTACCTGGTCTGAACGTGCAGCAGAAGCGAAGAAATTGCTGAAGGATGACACAGAGCCAACTACAACCGTTACACTGACACAGGGAAGAGGTACTGCAACAGGACTGGATACAGGACTTTACCTTGTAGATACACCAAAAGTGATTACAACCAATTATACTTATACCTTTACTCCTTACCTTGTATCACTTCCGACCAATAATTACTACAGTGGTAACGGTACAAGTGATGACTGGATCTACGATCTGACCAAAGAATCCAACAGTGCAGTTGGTCTGAAACCAGAACAGCACGTAAGATACGGTGATTTGGTGATCAAGAAGGAACTGAAAGATCACAATGCTACCTTCGGTAACAATGCAACTTTCGTATTCCAGATCGATATCACAACACTGGATGAGAAGACCGAAACCAGAATCGAAGAGCTTACCTTTAGCGCAGCAGGCAGCCATTCTGTAACGATCGAAAAAATTCCTGCTGGATCTCATGTCAAGGTAACGGAGGTTTACAGCGGTGCAAGCTATGAACTCGCTTCTGCTAAAAGTCAGGAAACAGACATCATTGCTAATCCTGAAAAAGAAACCGAAGTAGAATTCAGACCGGCAGAGGTTTCATTTATCAACAAACACGATGGACGTACCAATGGCGGATACGGCGTAAAAAATAATTTCAAGCTGGACGAAAATGGTCAGTATCAGTACACCAAACCGGCAGCAAAGAACTAGGAAGGGGGAGTCGGAATGAGAAAGTTACATAAGAAACCACTTATCATGGCAGCAGCAACACTTGCTCTTACCGGAACCCTGGCAGTTGGAAGCGCGATGGCGTATTTTACAACCTATTCGACAGCCGGTGGCGGTGTGAAAATGAATATGGGATTTACTGAGACAGTCCCGAAAGAAGACGTTGATGAAAACGGAAAGCACATTACAATTGAAAATACCGGTGATTATGACTGTTTCGTAAGAGTCACAGCATTCGCACCGGTAAAGCTTACTTATAACGCACCAAAAGGCGGATGGACAGACCGCGGTGACGGCTACTGGTATTACGACGATGTCCTTCCGGCAAAGGCAACCACAACAGAACTCAACATCAAATACACATTCCCGTCAGAGGATGATAAACCGGAAGAATTCAACATCGTAGTTATCCAGGAATGCACACCGGTTCTTTACAAGGAAGATGGTACACCATACGCCGACTGGAACCACGTAATCAAAAACGACAGCACACAGACGACAGAGTAGGAGGTAATGAGAATGAAAAAGAAAAAGAAATCATTTCCAAAGAAACCTGCCCTGGTCCTGACAGCCGCAGCACTCCTGCTGGTTGGAAGCACTGTCGGCAGTACACGCGCCGCACTCACTTACTACAGTGAGAATTATTCCGCACAGATGAATATGCAGAGTATCGGCGTATCTCTTCTGGAAAATGACAAAGTAGTCAGCAGCCGAGATTATGTATCGAACAATGAATGGAAGGGAACCTCAGATGGTACACTTCTCACAAACCTTCTTGGAAAGGATGAGACATTTACACCCGGCAAGAAATATAACGAAGCAATCAGCGTCAAGAACAGCGGTACGATCGACACCTTTGTACGTGTGATCATCACAAAAAGCTGGCAGGACGAAAAAGGCAATAAGAACCAAAACCTTTCACCGGATCTGATCGAGCTGAACTTCCTCACAGCCAACGGATGGCAGGTTGCAAAAGCACAGTCCACGAAAGAGCGTACCGTTCTTTATTATACCAAGGCAGTTGCAGCCGGAGATACCACACCGGCATTATCGGATACACTCCGAATCAATCCTTCGATTGCATCGGATGTAACAAAGCATGTAACCGAATCTGAAAAAGGTAAAACCATCACTTATACTTACAAGTACAATGGCTACACCTTCCACATTGACGCAGAGGTGGATGCAGTTCAGACACACAACGCAAAGGACGCGATCAAGAGTGCCTGGGGCGTGGACGTAAATGTATCAGACGACGAAACAACAATGAGCTTACAGTAGGGAGGTACAGAGTATGAAAAAGAAAATTTTGTGCCTCGCCATGACAGTGATAATGGCAGCAGGGGTACACACAACTGCATTTGCAAAGGATTATCAGGGAGCCGACGGATGGCAGGTTAATTTCACCGGCGGCAAGATGGAAAGTAATTTTAAAAGCTCCGATGTGACTGACGAGCTGGCAAATATCCAGCCGGGTGACAGCATCGAGCTCAAGGTTCAGCTTAAGAACTCCGACAGTACGGATACCGACTGGTACATGACCAACGAAGTGATCCAGACACTGGAGGATGCACAGTCTTCCGCAGAAGGTGGTGCTTACGAATACAAGTTGACCTATGTTGGAAGTGACAATGCCGAAAAGGTACTCTACGACAGCTCAACTGTCGGAGGGGAAGGCGCTTCCAAAGCAGGAGAAGGTCTGAAGCAGATTGATAGCTCAACCCAAGAATATTTCTACCTCGGAAGACTTGCTTCCAATAATACCGGAACGGTACACCTTACCGTCGGTGTTGAAGGTGAGACACAGGGCAACGGTTATCAGCTCACACTCGCAAAGCTCCGCATGAACTTTGCAGTAGAAAAGGTTTCAGCCGGCAAAACCATCACCAAGAATAAGATTGTTAAGACAACCAAAACCGTTAAAACCGGTGATACCGCAAGAGTTCTTCTCTTCTGTGTGCTTGCACTCATCAGTGGACTGATCCTTCTTGCATATGGTATCTACACACTCAATAAGAACACAAAAAGACGCAGACAGAAAGGAGAGTAAGCAGATGAAAAAATGGAAAAGATTACTGGTTTCTCTTCTGACTGTATCCATGACACTCGGTGCATCCACAATGAGCGTTATGGCAGATGATACTACACCGTATACCTACAAGGTAACATTATCCGCAGGTAACAAAGGAACAATTAACGGACAGAACAAGTTCGAGCAGGCAGACATTGCTTCCGGTTCTACCGTTACTTTCAATCTGAATGACATCCAGGTAACAGACGACAAGTATTATGTCAAAGGAATCCGTCTCAGCGGTCGTGATAATGACGAAGCACTTGCCGCTCCTGCATTTCCTATCGACGGTGATGCCGACTATGTAGTTGCTTATGGAATCAAAGGCAACATGGTTGCCTATACCGTCAATTATCAGGATGCTTCCGGCAATGCACTGGCAGAAAGTCAGACGTTCTATGGCAATATCGGTGATAAACCGGTAGTTGCTTACCGTTATATTGAAAATTATATTCCAGATGCTCTTGCACTTACGAAGACTTTGAGTGATAATGAATCTGAGAATGTATTTACGTTTACCTACACACCGGGAGCTACAGACCGTATCGTTGAGACAACAACTACCGTCACAACAACAGTTCCTGGAACCGCAACTCCTGCCGGTGCAGCAGGTACAACCGGAGCTGCCGGTACAACAGGTGCAGCCGCCGGTACTGGTACAGGTACTACAGCAGGTGGCACTACAGCAGGTGGCACTACAGCAGGTGGCACTACAGCGGGTGGCACTACAGCAGGTGGTACTACAGCGGGTGGTACTACAACAGGCGGTACTGCCGGTGGTACAACGAATGCAGACAATTCTCAGGATACGACAGACGATACGACCACCGCACCGGATGAACAGACACCAAAGTCTCTGGTAGATCTGGATGATGAAGACACTCCAAAAGGAAATATCGATGCGAAAGACAAGACGAGCAAAACTCCGATCGCAGCAGGAATCGCTATTATCGTTGTTGCAGTAGCAGCTCTCGCAGGACTGATCGTATTCTTGAAAAAACGTGCAAAATAAAAAAAGCGCGGCACTAAAGGAGAAGTCTTTTTTGAAGAGAACGAAGAAAAAGAAAAGCCCAGTGGCTGCATTTTGCAGTGCACTGGGCACTGTTTTACTGACAGTACTGATTCTTGCCTGTATTCCGCTGACGCTTCCGAAAGCTTTTGGTTTTCAGATGTACACCGTGATCAGTGGGAGCATGGAACCGGCGATCCCGACGGGAAGCCTGGTCTATGTCCGGTATGAAGAACCAGACACGATCGTCAAAGATGATGTCATTGCTTTTTACAGCAACAATGCAGACGGCTCGATCATCACCCACCGCGTAGTATCCAACAGCCCGGCGATGGGACAGTTTATCACCAAAGGGGATGCCAATGAGGAAAAAGATATGAATCCGATCCCTTACAACAACTACATCGGAAAAGTAAAGCTTTCTGTTCCGGTTGTCGGCGGTATCGCACAGGCTGCAACCGGCACTGCCGGAAAGATTGCCGCTGCATCTATGATCGGTCTTGCTGTGATTCTTGAAATCGTTGCTGCCATGCTTGACAGACGCGATGACGAAGACGAATAAGAGAGAACGTTTTTCATTTTAACTTGCTAAAGTGTAAAACATTTGCTAAAATAATATCAGATTGTATTGTCAGAAGAAGATGGGGGAATTTCACAATTCTCCCATTTGTCATATATTGAAAAGAATGGAGAGGTGAATGGATTGTTATCCAACCAGATTTTACAGAGAACAATCAATGAAATAGGGGATATCATCGAGTGTAACTGTTCCATCTGGAACACAGACGGAGTGATGCTTGCAGCTGTAGGTAAGGAGAAGCCTGCAGTAAAAAAAGCTGTCTGCTCATTTTTAAAAGAGCTGGAGGTTACCGGCGTATCGGAGGAGCACCTGGATGAATGCTATGGTCTGTTTCCGGTTTATGATGATGATGAACTGACTTATATTTTCGTGATCGAGCACAACAATGAAATTGATGTGCATACCAGCGGACGCTTAAGTGTCTGCCAGCTGGAAAGCCTTTTAAGATCCGGAAGCGAACGTCTTGACCGTAACCGTTTTATCCAGAACCTGCTCCTGGATAACCTGCTTCTCGTAGATATCTACAACCAGGCGAAAAAGCTTGGTATTACAGTGGAGCAGCGCAGAGTCGTCTATCTGATCGAACCGAAGAATCCGGATGACACGATCGTCCTGGATATGATCCGTGGGATTTATTCCTCGGGAACCGGCGATTTTGTTACTGCCGTAGATGAGGGACATATTATTCTGATCAAGTCCCTTGACAGTACGGATGATTATGATACGATCCGTTCGACTGCCGATATGCTGGTGAATGCGATCAACACCGAAGCTATGGTCAATGTCCGGCTTTCCTTCGGAACCATCATTCCCGAGCTCAAAGAGGTCTCACAGTCTTACAAAGAAGCTGGCATGGCTCTGGATGTGGGACGTATCTTCTATCCGGAACGCAATATTTTATCCTACCGCGAACTCGGTATCGGACGGCTGATCCACCAGCTTCCCGTTTCCTTATGCGAGATGTTCCTGGAAGAAGTATTTGCCGGAAATACCGTTGATCAGTTTGACGAAGAAACCTTATCCACAGTTGATAAATTTTTTGAAAACAGCCTGAATATTTCGGAGACAGCGAGACAGCTTTTCGTCCACCGGAATACGCTCGTCTACCGGCTGGAGAAGATCCAGAAACAGACCGGGCTGGATGTCAGAGTCTTTGAGGACGCCCTGACATTTAAGATTGCTCTGATGGTCGCAGACCATATGAAATTCATAGAAAACAGAAAATAGGAGGACATGATATGGTGAAATTATACGAAGGCGGTGCCTATCTTTTACACGGTACTGAGGTAATTGCAGATGCACCCGATGCACTTGCTGCCGTAAAAAGCAAGACAGGTATTGAGACAACAAAAGAAGTTGCTGCAAAAGAGACAATGGCTTATGGGATCTTAAGTGCACATAATACTTCCGGTAATATGCAGCAGCTTCAGATCAAATTTGACAAGCTGACTTCGCACGACATTACCTTTGTCGGAATCATCCAGACTGCAAGAGCATCCGGACTGGAGAAATTCCCGATCCCTTATGTTCTGACCAACTGCCATAACTCTCTGTGTGCAGTCGGCGGTACGATCAATGAAGATGACCACATGTTTGGACTGACCTGTGCAAAGAAATACGGCGGTGTCTATGTTCCGCCTCATCAGGCCGTTATCCACCAGTTTGCCCGTGAAATGCTCGCAGGCGGCGGCAAGATGATCCTTGGTTCTGACAGCCACACCCGTTATGGTGCACTCGGTACCATGGCAATGGGAGAGGGCGGACCGGAGCTTGTAAAACAGCTTCTGAACAAGACTTATGATATCAAGATGCCGGGCGTTGTCGGAATCTATCTGGACGGCGAACCGGTGAAAGGTGTCGGACCGCAGGACGTTGCCCTTGCAATCATCGGCGCAACCTTCGGCAATGGCTATGTCAATAACAAGGTCATGGAATTTGTCGGACCTGGCGTTGGCAAATTAAGTGCAGACTTCCGTATCGGAATCGATGTTATGACGACAGAGACAACCTGCCTCTCTTCTATCTGGAGAACCGATGACAAGATCAAAGAGTTCTACGATATCCACGGAAGAAGTGATGACTTCAGGGAACTGAATCCTGGCGCAGTCGCTTACTATGACGGTCTTGTATACGTCAATTTGAGCGAGATCAAGCCTATGATCGCCATGCCGTTCCATCCGTCCAATGTCTACACCATCGAGGATGTCAATGCCAACCTTGCCGATGTTCTCCACGATGTAGAGCAGCGCGCGCTGGTAAGCCTGGACGGTGCTGTGGATTACTCTCTTCAGGACAAGATCGTAAATGGTAAACTTTATGTCGATCAGGGTATCATCGCAGGCTGTGCCGGTGGCGGTTTTGAAAATATCTGTGCTGCCGCAGACATCATCCGTGGCAAATACATCGGATCAGATGAATTTACCTTCAGTGTTTACCCGGCAAGTACACCGATCTACATGGAGCTTGTGAAAAATGGTGCGGTTGCTGACCTGATGGAAGCCGGTACGATCGTGAAGACAGCCTTCTGCGGACCGTGCTTCGGTGCAGGGGATACTCCGGCAAACAATGCATTTTCCATCCGTCACTCTACCCGTAACTTCCCGAACCGTGAAGGAAGCAAGCTACAGAGTGGACAGATCGCATCTGTTGCCCTTATGGATGCACGTTCCATTGCCGCAACTGCTGCGAACAAAGGTTTCCTTACTCCGGCAACAGATTTTGATATTGAATACAAGAACCCGACCTACCACTTTGATTCCAGAATTTACGCCAACCGTGTATTTGACAGCCACGGCGTTGCTGATCCTTCGGTTGAGATCAAATTCGGACCGAACATCAAAGACTGGCCGGCAATGAGCGCTCTTCCTGAGAATCTGATCCTGAAGGTCGTATCTGAGATCCACGATCCGGTTACAACGACAGACGAACTGATCCCGTCCGGCGAGACTTCTTCTTATCGTTCCAACCCACTTGGACTTGCTGAATTTGCACTTTCCAGAAAGGATCCTGCCTATGTAGGACGCGCGAAAGAGGTCCAGAAAGTCCAGAAAGCGATTGAAGCAGGTACTTGTCCACTGGATGTACTGGATGAATTAAAACCGGTGATGGCAGCAATCCAGAAGTCTTATCCGGAAGTCGGCAAAGGAAATATCGGTGTCGGAAGTACCATTTTCGCGGTCAAACCTGGTGATGGTTCTGCCCGTGAGCAGGCTGCTTCCTGCCAGAAGGTCCTCGGCGGCTGGGCGAATATCGCGAATGAGTACGCAACCAAACGTTACCGCTCGAACCTGATCAACTGGGGCATGCTTCCGTTTATTACCGAAGAGGAACACACAAAGCTTTCTTTCAGGAACGGTGACTATCTCTTCGTGCCGGATATCCGCAAAGCAGTAGAAGATAAAGTTTCCACGATCAAGGCTTATGTCGTAGGCGATGATCTGAAGGAGATCGATCTGAAGCTCGGTGATCTGACGGATGCAGAACGTGAGATCATCCTCAAAGGATGTCTGATCAATTATTACAGAGGTTAATTTTTCTCAGACAATGATATGATTTAAAAGGGACGGAAATTTTTCTGTCCCTTTTTGCAACACTTCCGACTTTTTTATACTCTTATATACAAAGAACCTGTTATGAGAGGAGGGACTTTATGATCGATGCAATTGCATTTAAAGAATTATATAAGACGGTTTATCAGGATCTGTATCGTTTTGCGCTCTGCATGATGCATCATCCGCAGGATGCAGAAGACGCCGTCAGTGAAGCCGTTCTTTCCGCCTATGAGAACATACATAAATTACGCAAAGAAGAAGCATTCCGTTCCTGGATCTTTCAGATTCTGGCAAATGTGTGCCGCCGGAAGTTAAAGAGCCGTGAACGGACCGAGACCGAGCTGAAAGAAGATCATGCTTCTGCCACATACTGTGACGGACTCCGCACAGATGTGGAACGTGCTTTTCTTATTCTCGATGAAGACGATCAGCTGATCATCGGCTTATCCGTCTATGGCGGTTACAACAGTAAAGAGATCGGAAAAATGCTAAGGCTGAACCCGAATACAGTCCGCTCCCGCAGAAAGCGTGCCCTCGAAAAGATGAGCTGGCTTCTGAAAGAGTAGGATAAAAGAGTAATAGGAGGTGTTTCATATGACAGATCACGAAAAAGAAATACTGGATAAAATAAAACAATCTACGGAAAAAAATCCTGTTCCGGAAAGCCTTGCACCGGATCAGATTATGAAAATGCTGGAAGAGCATAACAGCACTCAGGCTTCCGGACATATCCCGAAAAAGCATGGATTTTCCCGCGGCCACCGGATGCGCGGAGGACTTATCGCTGCCGCACTGGTACTGGTTGTCGGCATTGGCGCCCACATCCGCCAGCAGAATCTTTCTTCAGACTCAGCCACTTCTTCCACAAAAGGCAGTTCTTCAATCGGTACATCCTCCGGTAAGCTTGCCTCTTCCGATACTTTAGAAACGGCAACCGATTATGATGAAGTCTACACATACCTGCAATCTTATCAGGATGAGTTGGATTCTTCATCTGTTACCGGTTCAACCGACGGCGGAATTGTCATGTATTCAACTGAAACAGCCGACAATGGTGCACGTACCGATAGTTCCAGCTCCTCTTCGGATTCTTCAACAGCCTCTGCACGTGCTGTGGATACTTCATTTTCCGATACCAACGTCCGCACAGAGAGCGTCGGTGAAGCAGACATTGTAAAAACGGATGGAAGTTATCTTTATACACTGAAAGCAAACTCACAGGAAATTTCCATTGTAGATATCCGGTCTGATCAGATGAAGGTTGTTTCCGGTATTTCGCTGAATGAGAATTTTCAGGCATCCGAATTTTACCTGAGTGACCAGAAGCTTTTTGTCCTTGGCAACATGCAGAACACGCAGGTTGATTCTGACAGTAAAACCTTGTACCGCGGCAGCTGTACCCGTATCCAGACTTATGATCTGGCAGATATCAACAATCCGAAATCCATCGGAACCGTGGATCAGAGTGGTTACTACCGCACTTCACGTTTTAAAGACGGATATCTGTATGTATTCAGCGACTATTATATTTACGATACGATCACCAAAAAAGATTATCCTTCCTATATTCCGCTTGTTGGTGACAATCTTCTGAAGCAGTCGGATATCTATCTCCCGACGAACCATGCAGCAGACCAGTACCTTGTTGTCAGCTCCGTTTCCGCTTCCAGTCCGGATAAGGCAGCAGACCAGAAAGCAGTCATGTCTGAGAATGGCGAAGTCTATGTGAGTGAGAACAACATTTATATTTATGAGTATGCGAACAGCAGTATCCTCGCAGATAATCTTGCGGCAAAGAATCAGACGATCCTCCGCAAGCTGTCTTACAATAAAGGAAAACTTTCCGGCTCTGCCCAGGGCAAAGTAAAAGGATATCTGAACGATTCCTTCAGCATTGATGAGTATGACAATACGTTGCGGCTGGTGACAACGGTTACGCATAATGTCGGAAGCTCTTCACAGTCCAATTCAGTCTATGTGCTGGATGCAGATTTGAAAACAATCGGTAAGATCGAGGATCTTGCCAAAAATGAACAGGTCTATTCCGCAAGATTTTTGGGCGATACCGGTTACTTTGTAACTTATGAACAGACAGATCCTTTATTCTCCGTAGACTTTTCCGATCCGGAGAATCCGAAGATCCTTGGCAAGCTGAAAATTCCCGGCTTTTCGGAATACCTGCATTTTTACAGTGATAACCTGCTTCTTGGCATCGGTATGGATACCGATGAAAATGGCATTACAAACGGGGTAAAGATCTCCATGTTTGATATCAGTGATCCTTCGGATGTGAAGGAAGTCAGCAAGTACACACTGGATCAGTACTATTACTCGGATGTTTTTTCTGACTACCGTGCAGCACTGGTTGATCCGGAAAAGAATCTGATCGGCTTTCCGCTTTCCGGATCTGCCAACCAGTATGTGATCCTTTCTTACGATAAAGATCAGGGCTTCCAGGTACAGATGCAGGAGGAAGTCAACGGTAATTCTTATCTTGGAACCCGCGGTGTGTATGCAAACGAAAAGTTCTATGTGATCAATGGAAATGCAATTGAAGCATACCGGATGGGAGACTATGTGAAGATAGATGATCTGCTGCTATAGTGCAGCTTTGCAGAAGGAGCTGCCGCTCCGCATACTTTGTACACCATTCCACATCATTGTATACACCTAAATCGTATATAATCGAGTAGACTGACTCCTACTCGATTCTTATACTTTGTACATCATCTCGCTTAACAGCTCGATGATGTACATTCGCCAAATGCAGATCCTTGTGCAAGCACAAATCTGCACTTGGCTCATCGTATACACAAAAACAGGTGCCCACGGGGATATATCACTAAGATATACTTACGTGGACACCTGTTTTATATTTTCATTTACCTATTATTCCACACCGTTAAAGCAGTAGGTACATACCTGGCATGCATCAATCCCGATTGATTTGATCAGATCATCCAGTCTGTGATAACGAAGGGAAGTGAAATTCTGTCTCTTGCGGATTTCCTCCAGCATTGCTGCATACCGGTCACTGTTCGGATCCGCATATTCACTCAGTACATTGACATCATTGTCGCCTTCCCACTCACGGATGATCCTTCTTGTGATCAAATCCAGATCTGATTTGGAACGGGAGAAGTTCAAATATTTGCATCCGTACAAAAGCGGTGGACATGCCGGGCGGACATGCACTTCTTTTGCGCCACTCTGATACAGGAACTCTGTCGTCTCACGGAGCTGTGTGCCACGCACGATAGAATCATCGATCAGCAGCAGGCTCCTGTCTTCGATCAGACTATGTACCGGGATCAGTTTCATTCTGGCGATCAGATTACGCTGACTCTGTGTTGTCGGCATGAAGGATCTTGGCCAGGTCGGAGTATATTTGATAAATGGTCTTGCATACGGAATACCTGATTCATTTGCATAACCTATCGCATGAGCAATACCCGAATCCGGAACTCCTGCAACAATATCCACGTCGATCGAATGGTCATCTCTCTGTGCTAAAAGCTTTCCACAGTTGTAACGCATTTCTTCTACACCAACCCCTTCATAAGAAGAAGTAGGATATCCATAGTATACCCACAGGAACGAACAGATTCTCATCTTTTCACATGCAGGACTTACAGTCTCCACAGATTCCGGTGTCACGTAGACGATTTCTCCAGGTCCCAGCTCTTTGTAATCTGTGTATCCAAGGTTGATATATGCAAAGCTTTCAAAGGAAACGCAGTATGCATTCTCTTTCTTTCCGATCACAACCGGTGTACGTCCGAGAAGGTCTCTGGCTGCATAAATTCCATTCTCTGTCAGAAGCAGAAGTGTCATCGAGCCTTCAACTACTGACTGCACATAACGGATTCCCTCAACAAACGAATCCTTTTTACAGATCAATGCCGCAACCAGCTCTGTAGAATTGATCTGTCCATTGGTCATAGACTGAAAATGTGTATGTCCATTTTCATAAAGATTCCGAATCAGCTGATCCGCATTATTGATCTTACCTACTGTCGTAATTCCAAAGCACCCCAGATGCGACTGGATCAGAATTGGCTGTGGATCATAATCTGAAATACATCCAATTCCAATATTTCCCTTCATTGTATCAACATCTTTTTCAAATTTTGTACGGAACGGCGAATTTTCAATATTATGAATCGCTCTCTTCCAGCCATCACTTCCGTAAGTAGCCATACCTCCGCGGCGGGTTCCAAGATGCGAATGATAATCTGTTCCATAAAAAAGATCCAGATTACATGCTTCTTTTGATGCAACGCCAAAAAATCCTCCCATATCTGTAGGTCTCCTTTCTTTATCCCAATGCCATAGCCTGTATTTTTCATCTATTTTTTAGTGTATCATGCATTTATGGGCGGAAACAATAGCAAAACCCCGAATATATTGCAAATGGCTATAACTATTTCTAATCGTATTTATAATTGTTTGAATTTTCTGATATATATGTTGCAATTTCAATTCTTTCTAATTTTATAAAAATTATTTTAAAATTATATTGACAAATAAGTATTTGGGTGTTATTATTAAGTCAATCCAAAAGAAAAGAAGTTCCTGACGAGAAAGGGAATTTCAAAAAGATATTTTTTTAATCTGTTACATAGTTTCATATATACTCGACAAGAGTATAAGATGAAGAACCAGATCAGAAAAGGGTAACAAGAATAATTGTTATTTGAAGGTTAGAAAGTTTTAAAAAAGCAACTATACATTTTGGTTATGAGCGTTTTGTAAGTGGAGTGTGTAGAGAACAATTTTTAAAATTGATAATTTATAATAATAAGAGAAAATTGATATCTGACTTCTGAACAGAAAAAAGTATAAGAGAAAAAGAATATCCGGATAAAATTTTGGAACGAGAACGAAAGGAAGGAGGCTTTGACCGTTGGATATTTCATCATCTAAAACTCAATATGTTAATGGTATGGCAAATGTAAATTCCTGTGAGATGAGCCTTAACCATAGATTATAATCCGGTAAGAGAAAAGTTAATGATAAAAAAGGTCGGAGTAGTAGATAAACCGGAAGCGATTATAAGATATAAAAAGATTCAGCATTTGTTGACATATTGAAGTAAATACCACAGTAATTCAAGATCAGAAAATGTGTAAAGAAACATTCATTGATAAGTAATTTAACAGTGACGAGAAAGCTGATAAATACAAAAATTGAATTACCTGATTATATAAAATAACAAAAGATCAGAATTGATCAAAATCGATTCATATGATTTCATTTTTATAAATTTTATAAAATCTGAATATCATATGAAATGCTCAAAGAACTTACAGGAATAAGAATTATTTAATTCCTCCGATATAAAAATAAAAATTACAATTGAATATTCCGAGACAGCCATTCAAAAGATGGCTGTCTCCTTTTTTTCTGTTACCAGCTCCCAATTTGTGAATTTTTTGTAATATTTTTTTAACATTTCTGAAAAATATCAGCCGTAATTTTTGACATTGACAACGCTCTATGATACACTTAGTAAGTAAAATTATAAGACTTTTGTTTTCCGTTTCTGGTACAAAAGTCAGACTTACTGAGGAAAAGTAAAATAATTAATAATAATCATATGAGGTGAGAAACGTTGGATAAATATGAATATCGCGCAAAGACAGAGCAGATGCTTGCGTATGCCGAACAGAAGTCTTACCAGAAAGCGATGTCGATTGCAGATACGATCGACTGGCGTAAAGTAAAAAATACCGCCATGCTCTCTACCGTAAGCGAAATCTATGAAAATGCGGGGGAACTTGGTAAAGCACGTGATACCTTATTTATTGCGTATGATAAAGCACCTTCCAGCAGAAAGGTTGTATACCGCCTGGGAATTATTTCTCTGAAGCTGGGACATTTCGATGAAGCAGCTGATTGCTACGAAGAATTTGTCAAGCTTGCTCCGAAAGATCCAAACCAGTACATTCTCCGGTATAAGATCTTAAAAGCACAGAAAGCGCCAGTCAAAGAACAGATTGAAGCTCTTGAAGATTTCAAGCATTCTGAATACGTTGAAAAATGGGCATATGAACTTGCCAGATTATACGCTGAAGCCGGTATGACTTCCGAATGTCTTGATGAATGTGATGATCTGATTCTCTGGTTCAGCGAAGGTACTTATGTATACCAGGCAATGGAACTTAAAATGAAATACAAACCGCTGACTCCACTTCAGCAGGAAAAATACGATCATCGAAATGATGGTATCGGCCGTAAGGATTCTTCCAAGAGAAAACCTTCCTTCCGAAAATCCAAAGAACGTCCGGCACCGAATCCACGAATTGCAGACAAGGTCCGCAAAGATGTACATGTCACAGACAGTATTGATCTTCCGGATCTTCCAGAGCCAATGGCCCGGACACATGCTTCCGAACCAGAAGCTGAGTCACAGCCAAAAACCCGGATTCGAAGCACTTCCGATATTTCCACAACCATTTCCGGTGCTTCCCTTTCAGATGCCCTGAAAGCCGGTGTTGCCGTTGCAAGTGGTGCAGTTGCTCCTGAATCTGCTTCAGACGATTCACAGATGACCGGTAAGATGAAGATTGAAGAAATTCTTGCCAACTGGGAAGCAACCCAGCGTGAAAATGCAAAGATTCTTGAAAAGAGCCAGGAGGAAGCTGAGAAAGAAAAAGCCCTGCGCGAGAAGAAGAAAGAAGAAGAAGAGGAAGTTCTTGGAGCTACAAAACCAATCCTTTCTGATGATATCCGCAAACTGATGGAACAGCTTGAAAATGGTGAAGAGCCTGAAATCACCGATGAAGATGCTGAAGATTTCGTTGATGATGAAGAGGATGAAGCGACTGAAAGCCCGGAAGATTCATCCAAAGAAGCTTCAGACACTGACGAAGAAGATCCGGAAGAAAATGATTTTGAAGAAATCGTTGACTCCGAAGAAGATGATGAATCGGATGCAGTTTACGATGAAGAAGCTGAATACGAGGATGAGGATGATTCCGAGTATGACGACGACGAGGAATACGAAGATGAAGATGATTCCGAATATGACGACGAAGAAGAATACGAGGATGAAGATGATTCCGAGTATGACGACGACGAGGAATACGAGGATGAAGATGATTCCGAGTATGACGACGACGAGGAATACGAAGATGAAGATGATTCCGAGTATGACGACGACGAGGAATACGAGGATGAAGACGATTCCGAGTATGACGACGACGAGGAATACGAAGATGAAGACGATTCCGAGTATGACGACGAAGATGAATACGAGGATGAAGATGATTCCGAGTATGACGATGACGAAGAATACGAGGATGAAGACGAAGATGACTACCAGATCGATGATGAATTAGATGAAGATCATAAAGAGGATTTTGATTTTGAAAAAGAATCTGCTCTCGATATCGAAGATCATGATTCTGACGAAGATGATAGTGATTTTGCAGACCTTGATTCCTTTGAAGATGAAGAAGAATTAGATAGCAGTGATGATTATCTTGATCTTGAATTTGACGAGAAACCGGCTCCTGAGCCAAAGAAAGAAACTTCA
>OLNM01001209.1_pt1 | contig 20181 bp, 15 predicted proteins | sample 1672391 | NCBI WGS metagenome assembly OLNM01 (sample SAMEA3136680, study PRJEB25190) | human gut metagenome | reverse complement strand
ATCCTGCTTCTGATTTACTGGATGAAATTGAACGCTATCTAGAAGTCTTTCGGAACCGCAGTCTACCCAAGACAAGAGAAGAATTTGAAACCCGTGCCACGCTTCTCCAACTCCTACGCGAAGCCAAAACCTTCATCCAAGTAAAAGTTGATTTTTACCATAAATATTGACAGTAAAAAAGAAAACTTCAGACCAATCACAAAAGGTGATTATCTGAAGTTTTCTTTTATTTATAAGTTAGTACCATAAAGGTTAGTAATAAGACAAATAAGGCCAAACTCACCAATAAGGTGAGAACCTTTACCAAGGTGTTGCTCTGCCAGTAGCTTGGTTTACCAATATTACTAGTCGCATCCATGGAAAATAGTTGATTTTGACGGGGTTGTATGGTTACCAGTACAATCAAAGCAAGAGATAGGACAATAGCTAAAACAATCAGTATGTCAATCATAGGCCTACCTCAAAATTCCCAGCAAAGTAAAGAGTAAACCAATCAGAATCATCAAACCCAGTAAGAGTGAAAAAGTTTTACTAATCTTTTCCCCTCGGGTTTCTTTTTCCTTCTTGATGGGTTTTTGTTTCAACTCTTCCATGCGACCTTCAACGTCTTTGTAAAATAAATCTTCCTCTGACATGTTAGCCTCCTAAAACAGTTTGCATGGTTTCCTGATATCGCACCAAGTCAACATAGTTGGCATGTTGGCCTTGTTTGCCAAGTGCCTGATTCATTTGATCAACATCTGAAAGGGCCAGTTTAATGGTCTCAACCAAAGCAGAAACTTCACTACTTTCAAATAGATGATCAGGAGCAATATAGAGTCTATTGTGTACCGTTTGGTTAAATCCAAGAATCAAGAGATTGTGCTCAAAGGCCTGACGCACCGCCTGCAACAACTCATTACTGTGGTTTATATCCAAGTAAATATCCGACAGTTGATAGAGCTCCTGAATCTTCTGTGGACTAGCGTTCTGATAAAGGACCACATTAGGATAGCGAAGCATGTCTAAGAGCTTAGAAGACATCTCTGTCACCGCTGCGATACGGAAAGTAACATCAGGCAAGGCTTCTACGATTGCTTCTACTTGCTCAATCTGATCTGAATTAGTCAAGATTAAGGCATCTCGTCTTAGGAAATTATCGCGTTTAAACTGGTAATGGTAACCCAAGTGCACAAACTGATCATGGTATTTCTCGTCAGTTAACTCCAAAGCACGCTCATAAGTCGCCTTGTTGGGAATGATAATCTTCTTAGTACGTACATCATCATTTTCCAAAATCAACTGCATATTGCCTGGAATAGCATCATAGAGAGGTTCCTGCCAAACCAGGATATCTGAGCCAGATTTATCTGGATGATGGAAGGAAACCAAGAAAGGAGTCGCTAGAGTATTAAAGATAAGCTGATGACTATCCAATCCTAAATCTTGCAAAAAGAAGATTATAAATTCAACCTTATTTGCAAAGTAACGCATGGACTGACCAGGCAAAGTCAATAAGATATCACCCGTCACATGGTTTTCAAGTAAAACTTGTTGACTATTGACATCTTGGTAAACTGTCATAATCGGCTCACTATCTGCGCTATAGGTCGTTGTAGCAAAACAAGCTCCGAAGCGATTGTAATGGTCAACCTGACGGACTCGACCTTCCAGGTCTTTCCAGTCTACTTGCTTAACCAATCGAGCTTGCATTCCATCTGCATAATGAATAACGGCTCTCTCCTGTGTCATATCTTCAATACGAGCAGACTGATTATTTCCTGAAATTTCCCAAAAAGCTGGAACAGGGACTTGGTTAAAATAGAGAGGTTTTCCCTTTTCATATCCTAGATAATAAGTAAAAGGAGATACCAGACCATCAGGCAGAAAACCATCTGCATCGATGACCACTCCAAGTTGAGAAAGACCAGTAGCGACTAGACTTTCATGTAAATCTTGACTTTCCTGACTATAACGATTATAAAGTTCAATCATGGAGCACCTCCTCTACTGTTTTTTTCCACTTTTCTAAAATTTCTTCGGTTAAGAAACCTTCTGCAATTTGGTAAGAATGGGCACGCATATCCGCCAAACGATTTTCTTGATACAATTGACAAATCTTAGCTGCATAATCTTGCTTGATTTGATCTTCTACATGGTCAGATGAACTTGGAATCAAATAACCATTTTGCCCATCTTCTATAAAGGTCTGATTGCCATAAGGCACATCAAAACCGATTAGTGGTAGACCTGAACCAATAGCTTCCATCAAGGTCAAACCAAAGCCTTCGCTGGTAGAAGCCGTCAAGTAGACTTCATACTGGCTATAAATCTGCGAAAGTTCCGCATGTCCCTTGAGCTGGATATAGTCCTCTGCCTTATGACTAGTAATAATTTCTCTAAGCAGAGAATCTTCTCCACCACTACCATAGATATCAAAGGTTAATTCAGGAATTTCCTTACGAGCTTCAATGACCGCCTTGACCAACCAGTCAATGTGTTTTTCTTTGGCAAGACGTGAAGCCGTAATCAATGAAAAGGGCTTACGTCCCTGACTTGACTCAGTTAATGCATCAATACTTCCTACAGGAATGGTAACAATCTTTGGACGATGCTGAGTATATTTGGCAAATTGCTCTTGCAACACTTCATTTTGTCTGTCAGTTGATACGATAAAGAAGTCAACCTTATCTGCATTGGTAAACTGATAGTCATAGTAGTTGTTCCAAAGGATATATTCCTCATTTGTAGCATTTTCACTATAATGCTCCGCATGAACAACTACCGCTAGATGAGCTACCTGCGCTTCCTCAAACACAACTTGTCCAATACCTGTCTCCCTATCGAGAATGACCAAATCAGACTTGTTCAAATTCAAGGATTTCATAAAGGCACGCATAAAGGCTTGCTTCCCATATAAAATCTTATCCTTGAAACGATAAACTTCTTCCTTACCTTGATTCATCAAAATATCATAGGCTGGAGTTCCGTCCTCATTATAAAAAGTTCGTTGATATAGGACTGCAACATTGTCCTTGGGAGCAAAGTATTCGCTACAATAACGCGTATAAGAAAAGTAATCCTTACGAATCAGTTTTCCTTTAAAGACATACTCGGCATGTTGAACCAAGTCCTTGTCCTCATCAACCAAATAACAGGTTACAAACTTATCTTGGTCAGAAAAGAAGACACGCAAGACCTTCCCATTTTTTTCTCTGTGACTTTCTTCACCACCAAAGTAAGCCAAGACATCATCCACTGTCACGCTAGTCGGTGCAATCTTGATATCTGTGAAATGATTATAAAGCCAGATAACTTGATCATCATCAAAACCAATATTGGCAGTTAAGTGCTGAATATTATCGGCTAAAATCATATCTGTAAAGATAAACTTAGAGGACAGATTTAATTTCCGAAAAACACCTGCACGATAGGCTTGGGCGTATTCAACACCGCTACTAGCCCAGCCAATTCCTAAATTTATATTGTAAATTGTCATATTTTCCTCTTTTTATGGGAAATGAGTCATAATCTCACCCTTGGGAGTGACTTCAACCAAGCCCATCAGGAGATTACGCACCATATCCGCACGGATTTGTTCTTTCATGGCTTCAAAGCCTGCATAGGCTTCTTGATAATACTCTACGATTGGATTTTTCTGACTAGCAGATTGACCACCGATAGCCATAGATAACTGTTGTAGATAGTCTACCTGCTCAACCCAGTTGTCATCAATAGCCTTGAGCATAGAGAGTCGTAAAAACTGTTCATATAAGCTATGTTGCTCAAGCAATTCTTTCTTTTCAGAAAGTTCTCTATCAATCACCTGCTTCATAAAGCTACGAACTGCAGTTTTGTCAGTCACATCTATATTATCTGGAACCTCTTTAATATGAAAACTAATATTGGTAACGATAAAGTGGAAGAGTAACTCTCGGCTTTCATAACTTGAAGAGGTCACTTGCTCTATGTAGCTAGCAATGATTTTCTCCACAACATCCTCTAAGTCACGAGAACCATCTATTAGACGATTTCTTTCTTTATAGACCATATCCCGTTGAATATTCATACTCTCAGCATATTCTAGAGTCTGACGACGCGCCGAACGGCCAGCACTATCACTTGCCTGCTGAGCCCTTTCAACTAGTTTTCGATATTTGCGCCCTTTCAATACTTCCGGTTGAGCCATATCTTGGACCTGATAATCTTTATATTTTTTATGAACCCAAGATGGCCCAAATTTCTTGATAACATCGTCCTCCAAGGATACAAAAAATTTACTCATCCCAGGATCTCCCTGACGACCAGAACGTCCACGAATTTGCAGATCAATCCGTTGACTTTCCATCCGCTCCGTTCCAATAACAATCAAGCCCCCGAGCTCTGCGACTCCTTTACCAAGCTTGATATCCGTACCACGTCCTGCCATAGAGGTAGCCACTGTCACAGCTCCCATCTGACCTGACTCGGAGATAATCTGAGCCTCACGCGCCGCATTATTAGCATTTAGGACATTATGGGCAATTCCCTCTCTGAGCAAGAGTGACGAATAAAGTTGAGACATTTCAACTGAACCTACAAAAACGAGTAAGGGATTCCCCTTAGCATGGTATTCCTTGATGTACTCCAAAGAAGCATACACTTTTTCAGGTAAAGTGACATATAGATTATCTGGATAGTCAATCCGTTGTCTAGGACGGTTGGTTGGAATGCACACGACCGACATATTGTACGTTTCAAGAAGTTCTTTCTCTGCAACTTTACCTGTCCCCGTCATTCCAGATACCTTATTAAACATCTTAAAGAGGCTCTGATAGGTGATTGAAGCCATGGCCCGTGTTTCTGGAGATAATTTGACATGTTCCTTAGCTTCAATAGCCTGATGGAGTCCTCCCTGTAGTTTGGTCATTTCCATTAGACGACCAGTCCCCTTATCCACCAGTACCATCTCATTCCCACGAATGACATAGTCTTTGTCTTTTGTAAATAGTTTATGGGCTCGAATCGCATAAACTAAATGTCGAGCAAAAACCGCATGTTCTTCCTTATAAAAATGATCTATTCCTAAGAAACTTTCAGCAGCTTTAGCCCCCTTAGTAGTCAGCCAAATCTCATCTTTCTCCTCTTTAAAAATGTAATCCTCGCCTTCAACCAAAGTCGTTACAAGCGTGTCAATAATGCCATAGTGATTAGACTGAACGCGAGGAGAACCCGAGATAATAAGAGGAGTCTGAGCGCTATCTAGTAATATATCATCAACCTCATCAATAATAACATAATTGAAAGGTTGTAAAAACTTACCTTCTTGATTAGAAGCTAAATTATCATTCAAAAAATCAAACCCTAAATTACTATTAGTAGTATAAATAATATCTGACGCGTAAATTCTTTTTTTATCTTCTGATGTCAGTTTCACTCTAGGATTATCTGTAAAAGGTACTCCAATTGTCAATCCTAAGAAGCGGTAAACTTCTCCCATCTCCTCAGCATCCCGTTTGGCTAGGTAGTCATTAGTTGTAATAAGCATCGTTCCTTTGCCTGTCAGGGCATTAAGATAGACAGGCATAGTAGCGGTCAATGTTTTCCCCTCACCTGTATTCATCTCAGCGACATTTCCCTGATGGATAACAATTCCTCCCATAACTTGAACATCATAGGGAAACATTCCCAAGATGCGTCTGTCTGCTTCACGCACAACCGCAAAAGCTTCTACCAATAGGTCATCTAGAGTTTCCCCCTCAGCAAGACGTTGACGGAACTCCACTGTCTTTGCCGCTAATTCCTGGTCTGATAAAGATTCCATCTTTCCTTTAAGAGAATTAATCTTTTTTAATATCCTTTTGATTTTTCTAAGTTGAAAATCTTGATAAAAACCTTTAAACACGATTCATCTCCTTAATAGAAAAAGAATAGAAGTCTAAGGACTCAAATCCAGCACTTAGAAGAGAGACTTGGTAGGTATAGGTATCATCAGGATAGGTAAAATCAAAGACTTTCTTTTTTTCGATTTTCTCTTCAATAACATCCCCATATCTATCCAAAAAAGAAATCTTTATATATATACTATTTCTAGGATTGCAATCAAAATTCATGCATAATTGATAATTACATTTTCTTTTAAGCAAAGGTAGACTTGGTTGAGTTCTAGAGGCTTGATAATTCATACTGGAAAACCATGTTTTTAAGATTTCTCCTGATGGTACTAAAGAGTTGGATAAACTCAAATGGTAGTTTGAATGATACTTAATCATAGTTCCATACATAAATGTCATTCCTAGTTCACCCCAATTAATTTCCTGTCTTTGTTTAATGATCATTGAACACCTCTTCTAAAATCCGATTCCAAAATAATATGATAGAAATGTAAAAACCAAGCCACATTCGTATCTGTATCATCATTATGTCGGCCTGCTGTTCCCTTGGATAAAATTTTAGCACCTGTATAACAAAGATGTTCCACTAACTGATCGTAGGCGTTACTATCCATATCTTCATCTTTCATGTAGGAAAGTCCAAAAGTCGTCTGTTTGAAATCAGCCTTTTTAAACATCTCCCAAAAACGTCGGTCTAGATCATCCATATGCTGATAACCAACTCCTCCAGTCTGATGCCTCAAAATATCAAAACTAGTATTAAATACTCCTGGTGCATCTAAACGACCTCGTTTTGCAATGGTTCCAATATTAGCTAATGGCTTACCAACAATAACTGCAGACGGTTCAAAGGCTGCCCCATAGTAGAGCGATGGAAAAGTTCCCATTGATAAACCTGATAAAATTAAATCTTTAGAAGTCAAACCAAGATAGTCTAAATAGTATTGAATTGTTTCCTTAATCTTATTTTCTAATTCTTCACTACCAAGGTAAAAAGCTCCCCCCTCCAAACGAGGATCTGAAAAAAGAAGAAAAGGACATCCTAAATTTTTCATCATGAAATATCCTTCAAAGCCCTCTGCAGGACGAAAACCTGCAAAATACACAGCTAAAGGTGGCTTAAAATCACCTGGGTGGAAGAAATAGTTTATTTCATCACGACTTTCGTCATGTAAGATATTACCACCAAGAACAAATTTCCCAAACTGCTTGCGACTCCAACGTTGGTGCAAATTCCCTAGTTGAATTTTCCCTTTACCACGTGCTTCAATAGATACCGTTATATAAAAATTTGCTTCCTTACTACCCACAACAATAGCTTGTTGAAGGTCAGCCTCGTTATAAATTTCCTCTTCAAAAAAGTCATCAACTGATCCAGCCCATAGTTTCCGGATCACTAATCTAAACTCACAATCCCCCTTTTTTTCATACTCTAACCACAATTCAATAGGAGCATTTTCACTAACCATAGTATTATATCTCCAATAGGCAACTTGAGAAAAAGTATCACTAAAATTTCCCTCTAAAGTCACATGTTCAAATCCTTGATAGGAAATAGAACCATCAAAAGAGGGATGAATTTGTATCGTTGATGGAAATAATTTATCCCCATATCCCCCACCAAAGAGAGAAGTGGATAAATCATTTAATAATTGCTGAGGATCTGAAAAATCTACAGCCTGAGCACACCGCTTTTTTAAGCAATCAAGAATACCCAAATCTGTCGTTTGAAAATCTTGACTATAAAGTAAAGTATAGGGTTCGATATGATGTACAAAAGGCATTAAATCTCTTATATGCTGACCATCCTCTACCAAAATTGCATGAAAATTTGTGATGTTATCCATTTCCATCATTTTACGGAGGGCTAGCGGTGAGTTGGGGCAAAAATAATACCAATCCATATTTTCAGGAATTTCATAATGATGAGCCCAATTATCAATCCCTATTTGTAGGATTTTATAGTCCCTTGACATCTGTAACCTCCTCAAGCCAACGATGCAATTTATTTAAGAATCGTTGTCCAGTATGTTCTTTGATTTTATCAATAGAGTATACTAGAGCTTGATTCCACTCTTTTAGTTTATCTGTATAGTAATGTGCCGCCTTGGAAAATTCCGTCACATCTGAAATCAAATAACCATTTTTCAAATGCTCCACATAGACTGTTTCAACTTGATTGATCTGAGGAATTCCCGCACTAATACCTGCGATTTGAGTATAGAGATGGGGTTGTTTATTAAGATCCACAATCAAACGAACAAACTCGAGCGTCTTAATAAGATCCAACTCATCATTCATATTGACAAATTGAAAACGTAGCTCCTGCTCTTGATTTTCTTCTAAATGATTTTCTGCGTCTCCATAGTCTAAACCTTTTTCTAAGCTATCAATATGAATTTGGGCCTGAATAATTTCATTGACAAGAGATTCCACCTCTTCCATTTGTTCCTGACTAGCAGAGAAAGCTCCGAAAATAATTTCTGTATTTTTAGTTTCTGAAACAAATAACAAAACTTGAGTCAATGCTTCCCTATCAATTTCTTCGTTGAAATCAAGTTGATAGTAAATGATTGATTCCTTTCGAGTCTGACTTCGACCTAGTCGTAAACGCGTATCAAAAGGAGAAAGATGATGAAATTTATCCGATAGTTCAGGATACAGGTCCTGCAAGAGTTGTAAACTATCCTCTCTATCCACTAAGACTAAGTTAACTCGATCAATCGATACTGATAACTCTCTAAAGGTGTTCTGTGAATTCCGATTGATAAAGAGACTCAAAATTTTAACGGTATCACTTGGTAGGCAACTTAAAAGAAATTGATCATGATGGGGATGAGAAGGAATAATGAAAATATCCTGTTTTTCCTGTTTCTTTTGCAGGTATTTATCAAAATATTCTGCGATTAGTTGACTCATATCAGTGTAGTAAAGCTGTTTAAAACGGTAACCAAATATAGGATTTACCTCTACTCGGCCTCCCTCATTTAAATACTCCCTAAATCGCCAAATACCTTTAGGATCTAAATAGTCTTGATAGGTAGGATGGCCATTATCAAAATAAATGACACTAGACACAAAACCACGATCGTCCATTATATAATGTGTACTTATTTGCCCATCGAAATCAAAATATTGGATATCGCTTATAAAGCCTTCTACTCCATGTTCTACTTTTGCATACTTTTTACCATTTTTTTGTACTATGATTGCAAATGGACTATAAAGAAATTGACAATCACTATCCCATTCTATATCTCTAATATTAAGAACTTGGGTATGTAAATCATGAAAGTCTTGCAAATCATCAAATATAGAATAGACTTCTGTCTCTAATACACCATGTCTATGTAAAAAATAACGTAGGTGTGGCTGATAGGCTAATACTAATAACCTGGATTGTATCCCTTGCCTTTGAAAAAGCCTGATTTGATTGAAAGTATCATCAAATTCAAATCTAAAATGTGAATAATACCATGGAATCAAATCAGCATGCCATTGACGTGTTGAACCATACCAAGCTGGAATAAAATAATACATGATATCCTCCTAAATCAATGGTTTATAAGTTTCATTTAATCTCAGAGCTTTCACTTCATCTCTGACTGTAAAAATCATACCACCAAACATCATAAATAAACCTGGAATCATGGCCAATCTTAATAACTTTTCATCATATAAAACAAAAAGCATGGGACCACCTGCCATAATCACATTAAAGAAAGCGCCTATAAGAGAAAATCTAAAAACTAATCGATTAATAAAACGACTTGTTTCCTCTCCTGGATAAACTCCATATATATACTCTCCAGACTTCTTCATGCGGTCCGATATTTGATCACCACTCATGTTGACAAAAGCAAAAGCAATACTAAATAAAAAAATCATGGCAATATACGAGTAAATCCATAATGGTTTTCCAACTCCATATTGAGCTGATAGTTCAGAGAAGACTGAACTTCGAGGAAAAAGTGTCTGTAATAATAAAAAGATATAGGTAGGCAAACCTAAAAAGCTCATCACATACATAAACGGCATTCCACCAGCAGGATTTAACATTATTTCAAAATAAGAATAGCGCTTGAAACGACTGCGTAAGCCAATTTTATGAACTGCTATACGATAACGCGCTCTATACATGAGAACCATCATATAAGTTAATAAAATACTAATCAATACAATAAATAGTATCATTCCCATAGAAATTCGAACAAGCTGAAATGTACTTAAAATGTCTTGTGGAATATTTAAAATAATACTAGCTAGTAAAATAACTATAGAACCACCTACTCCAAGTTGAGCGTTTAAATCTGATAACCACACCAAGAAAAGAGCTCCTGCTATCAGAAGACAAGTGTTGAGAATAATAACTAAGACAGTCGGAAAGCTTGATTGAACTGGTAAATTTAATGAAATAGCTAAAGATTGAATCAATGCAATAAACAAGGTTAAATACATCTGTCTTCTATTTTGAATTTCTATAGTTCCAGATGCCAAACCTAATCTTTTAGAAAATGAGAGCATCTGCCATAAAATCATAGAAGACATCCACGGAGATAAACCCACTGAAAATAAAGATAAACTTCTAAGATTCCCACCTGTTACTGCTGTAGAAAAAGCTAAATAAGCAGTGGCTCCACCCAAAAAATCTTTACTATTCATATCTATAAAAGGAAGTATCAATCTGCTCCCTAAAACGTAAACGAATAAAAATCCTATCGTCAACATACCCCGTTTTACAACTACCGAGTTCAATTTGTTCTTCAAGTTACTCTCCTAACTTTGTTAAAAATGAAGTCATTTTGATTATAATAAATCTATAAATCAATTTTCTTAACTGAAATAGTCTTTCTGAACCGTCTCCTACCTACATATCTAAAACATCCACAATTGCATCAATCAATAATTTTTTTGTAAAGTAGCCTTGTTTCAAGGCATAACTAACTTTATATACATTTTCAACCATGTGTTGATAAGCTTCTGCTGTTGTTTCTTCTACTAGACGATTGGCCTCTTCCAAACTATCCACTACATAACCTAAGCCTTTTTCCCTTATGAAACTGGCATTTGAGAGATAGGATGGCACTACTACTGGAATTCCAGCAGCAAGATAGGTGCTAACTTTATGAGAGATATTCAAGCGATAGTAGTCTGCCTCATCCGCTGGATTTTCGCTAGTTCCCCATACTAAACCAAATCCTCCCTCTGACAAAGCAAGAAGCAACTCTGGATCAGTTTTCCAACCTTTAAAGGAAACTCTTGGGTTACGATTCTCTTGATTAGATTCTGAGAAAATATCGAGAGGGGTTGAGTAAGCCCAGTTGGATAAGTGTTCAAAACGCTCCACACTACCCGCAAAAGATAATTTTTTCTGAAAAACAGGTTGTCTCAAAGGATAGTCATGAACATGGTCCCACATGCCTTGAATAATAATCTTTTGAACTGTCAATCCTTCCTGAATCAGACGTTCCTTCATTTGTTTAGATGGTACAATAACCAAATCAGATTGGTTGTACATTTCAATATACTCAGACATCAAGTAATAATTGGATGGAAACATAAGTGGGGGTACGTCATGAATAAAAGTAATAATTTTCGTGTTTAAAATCTTACATTTTCTAATAAAATTTTGGTCGTACTCCCTACCATTCCATGTAGGAGATTGATAAACAACAATATCTCCATATCCCAACTTAGCCAAAACACCATCTAAGCGACTGTTCAACTCTCCTTCACTATCGCTATAAATATTGTAAAAGTAGAAGCTCAGTTCATGAAAGTCTAATTTTTTTGCAATTTTAACGGTTTCATTCTGGGCGATTAAGGCTGTACTTTGACCAGACATACCGTAAATATTTGTAATATTTATCTTCATAATCCTATTTAAATCCTTACGACTACTTGCTTATTATAAATTTCATCCTCAACGAACTGAATTTCTTGATCAAAATTATGCTCTGCTGTATGTTTGTGTGAGAATTTCACTTTGGACGTTGCTCTCATTTTAAACCACTCATATTCAGAATCAATATGACCTAAATCAATCGCCTGTATGCCTTTTTTGCTTAAATGATAAGCTAAAACCTTGGCTGTGGGTCCAAGCATCAAGAATACTAATTTACCAGCCACATGCTTTTCAATCGCTTCTTGAATGTCCTGAACTTTACTATAGGCATTTCTAGAAGGGCAGATGATACGCTCAACTGATCGAGCATTATCAAAAAGATCGTTCCCAACTCCTGAACGTGAGTTTTCACCTTCGACAATCAATATATCTCTTTTATCCCAAAATTTCTTTAATTTTTCAAAGTGAGCCACTGAAGCCGACTTATCTTTGAGGTCCATATAAGGACGAGATATAAAAGTCGAACCATAAAAGCTTGCTGTACAAAACCTATGATAGGCTTCTTTATATTGCTCCAAATGCATTTGCCAAAAATTGACAGCTTCTGACTTGTAGCGTTCTAAGTCTTCAAAAACATCTGAAAGACAAACTAGCAATTCTGGAGAACTTTCTAGTTGAATCATACTTCTAAGCTGTTCTGCCAATGTCTCATCATAGTCTTGATAAGGAATCCCATGTCCCATCATAATATCCATTTCTCCATCCCCATAGCGAATAACAGAAGAATGGTGTTCTAGTATATAATCAAGACTCTGCTGGATGTCCAGTACCTTTGGATAGGATTGAAACTTTTTTACAGGCAACTCTCCATTTTGACAGTAGGCTTCAATAGCCAGGGCCATCTCTTCCGGATGCGCTTGGTCATAAAGGAACTGACCTTGTTCACCATGGGCTACACTCTCAAAAGCAAATACTGGTTTTCCAGCTTGTTGGAAGCGCTCAATGATCCCATCAACTTCTATATCAGCATTAATATCCAATAAGAAGTCACAGCCTTCAACTAAACTATCAATCAAAGCTGGTTGCCCTGCTATATCCGATAAGACAGAGACATTGGGGTAGGCTAGTAAAGCTGTAATACTATCAGCTACCATGACTGGGGCAGCTACATAAAACTTGACATCTGGTAAATTTTCAATCAAGTATCCCATATTCCTCAAGTCACTTGAGAAGGTATAGACTAGGGCTGAATATTGAATCCCCGTGTAGTGATCCACCTGTTCTTGTGTCAAATAAGGAGTTACCTCGTTCATGTCCGACCAATCTTGGGCATTGTAATACCACCAAACCTCCCGATAGATGGAGCGTTCATACAGTCCCCATGGTTTTCTCTCTGTCAAATAATGAATAATCGATGGATAAGTCCCAGGTTCTGGTCGATAATCTGAAAAATGCATGTGCAAGGTACTGCAATTATATTTAAAGTCTAAAGTCAACCAATGGTCTTTAAATAAGATATTCAAGATATTTTGAACATCTTGAGCAACCTTGTCATGCAACTCATTGGTCATTTCAATTAGCTGCTTGCGTATTTCTTCTTGTTTCCAAAGACGATTATTGATTAGCATCACACCTGAATTAAAAATATGTTGACCAAAATAAATTTGTCCACCCAAATCTTTAACAGCCCCCAAGGGATAGTCTCCCAATTCGACAGCAAACAGGGAACTTAGGTCTCTTGTGACAACCAAATCACAGTCCAGGTATAAGACCTTATCTTCCTCAACAAAATCCGAAATAAAACAAGGTAAAAATACTTCTTTGTGAACATTTGTCACATATTGGTTGAGATGGGAACCATTAACTCGGGCATTGACGATTTCACAGTCTAGCTTCTTTAATTTACGATTAAGATTATAAAACCATTCTGTCGGAAAATCGCGGTTAATCAGATAAAAACGAAGCCCTCGATTATGACAACAGACTGATTTGATTGTCGTTAGCACCTGATCAGCAGATTGATAATTAGCAGCTAATGCAATTGCTTTTTTTTCAACTTTTTTTCTCTGTAACTCTTTAATGGCTTCTATCATTTCCAGAGAAGATTGAGAAGAAACCACTGTTCTCTTTAACTGATTTTTATTGGTCACATCAAAAGTCAATACCGGTTTTCCTGCACTGATATAGCGGTTGACAATAAATTCCATCGGACTTCCTTTATGAATATCCAGATAAGCATCTGACTTCTCAATCATCTCATCAATCACTACTCCTACCATATTCGGGTACAAATAAACATTTGGATACTGATCAAAAGACAGAAGAATGTCCCCCATATCTGTATAGGTACCAATATGAAAAGCAACCTCTGGAAGTGACTGAACTAATTCCTCCATATAGAGTAAATCCTGACTATCTGTAAATATAAACAGATTAGTATCGTGGCGTTCATAAACTCTTTTAATGGTAAAATATCCTTGATAATGGGCAGCAATCTGATCATAACTAACATCTCGAAAAGCCCACCATAAATCCCAGTAACGATAACCAATTAACGTTTTCCATGGTTTTTGCTGAGTTGTGTAATGGATAATAAGTGGTTCTTTATCCAATTCAAAATGTGAATCCCAATGACTATAAAAAGCAACCAAATCATGGCCCACTTGAAGATTGAAACTTTTATCCAACTCCAACCAACGATGTTGAAAAACCAAATTAAAGATCGTCTGATCTCCATTAAAGCCTTCAGGAGTAACTTGTTCAATACCTGACATATACTCTACTGTCTTATCAAACAGCATAGTGGTAATATCCTTCGCCCTCCACTTTGGACTATCAATGACCAACATCCCTGAGTTAAATCCATTGCCATCGGCATCCCTAACTGCTGCTAAAGAGTAGTCACCTAAATCTAATTCAAATAGTGGACTCAAATATCCATGGACAATAATATCACTATCTAAATAAACTACTCTCTCTTCTGTAATCAAGCGTGGAATTAAGTATCGAGCATAAGCTATCGGTGAAATGTGCGCACGAGTTTTCCACTCAGAATCAATCGTATCACCAATATAAACATCCTCTACAATACTTCCTAACTTCTCCACTTGAGTTTTAAGTTCATGGAACCAATCACTAGGAATATTCTGATGCAGAATATAAATTTTAACCTGTTGATTATAATACAAAATAGACTTTATAGTCGTAAGCATTGGAGTAAGATAATTCTTATCTCCAGCAAGAACAATTGCTTTCATATAAATCCTTTTATCTCTGTTTTAGAAACTAACTTAATTATTCTAAGTCTTTCAGGTAATTCTGATTATAACGGTTTAAACCCTATGACTTGTTTCTAATAAATATAACAATTCTTCAATCCACTTCAATGTATCAGTTGAACTCTCTATTCCTACACTTTCTAATAAAATATATTTTGCATATTTCAAATGTTCGATAAAATTCTCTATATATTTTCCTATATTAAAATTTTTAACAGCAAGAAAAGTAATAAATTTTAAACGTTGTTCTACATCACTACGAAGTTTTTCTGGTGTAAAATGTTTTGCTGCATTCATATCTGTACGATAAATATAACTATCTCTATTGATATAAACAATTTTTTGAACAATTAAGTATAATTTAAACCAAAATTCCATATCTTCACAAAGACTAGTATTGTTATTAAAACGAATACATCCGATACTATCCTTACGAATCAATTTACAACTCACAAAACCATAAGACGAATCAAAAACATTCAAATCTATCAATTCATTAATCAATTCATGATTTTTAAAAACTCGCTTTTCGTATCCTCTTTGAAAAGAATGCAGATACCAACAATTCTCTTTAGTATCGAATTGCTTATAAGTAGATACAGATATATCGGCTTTTTCTTGAACAATAACAGAATATAGCACCTCTAAATAATCTGGCTCTACCCAATCATCTGAATCAATAAAAGTAATGTACGCTCCCCCCGAACGTTCAATTCCTAAGTTTCTAGCCGATGATACTCCTCCATTTTCTTTCTCAAAATAGCGAAAACGTGAATCTTTAGCTACGTATTCTCTACAAATCTCTGCTGAATTATCTAGAGAACCATCATTGATTAACAAGCATTCAAAATTTTTATAGTTTTGATGGTGAATACTATCCAAACATTCTCGAAGATAATTCTCCACGTTAAAAATGGGAACAATAATACTAATCAATTCATTTTCCATTCAGTTTTTTCTCCTAAAAATTTTCGAATTTCGTCTACCATTTTCTCTGGTTCAGCAGATGAAAAAATCTGACTTCTGCCACTTGAGTCATGACTGGTAGTGTCGAAAGCGAAGATTGGTTTGTTTTTATCATGAATTTCTTCGATAATAGTTCCTACAACGCCACCATGATTGATATCCAGATAGAAATCCATCTTATCCAAGGTTTCCTTCTTGTTAAAAGGACTAAAGTTTGGATAAATTGAAAGATTTAAGAATCGTTGCATATCAACTACGCTCTCAGCAAAATCTGTTGGCGCCAATATTGTAACATGAACTTCTGGCAATTCGGATAATATATATTCTATTGATTCTAGACCGGCACTATTTGTGAAAATACAAGTATGATATAAGGGAGCCTTCACCAGTTCTGCAAATGAACGTCTGATAATATCTGTTTCTAACAATACATCATTCCAATTCAAACCATAATAAAACCACCACAATTTACGAAAACGAGTCAAAGTTATATGAGTCCATGGTTTAAACTCTGAAGTATAGTGGATAATCTTTGGTTCACAATTTCCATAATAGTCAGATTGATACCATTTACTGTTGCCTGTTAAATGTAAAAATTGATCCAAACCAACCATAAAATTATACTCTTTATCCAAGTGTAACCACTGGTCACTGAAATACATATTGAGAACACCTTGATCACCATAGACATGTTCATGGTGTTGGGCAGTCAACTCCAGTAGACTTTGTGTTGAATTTTTTTCTCGCCATTTCTTTGCATCAATCAACAACATACCTGCATTAAAGGTTGTTAACCAACCATCTTGATCAAAATCTTGAACAGCTGCTATAGCATAGCCCTGTAAGTCCAAGGAAAACAATTCATCCAATCTTGCATTCACAATCATATCCGAGTCTAAGTAGAGGACTCTATCTTCTAATACTTCATCTGCTATAAAATATCTAAAGAAAGTAGCATAGGAAAGGAATGCATTTGGCAAGTGAAAATCGCGAAGATTATGAGCTGTTTTTTTGACATTAACAATCTCAGAACCAATAACCTTCAGACGATTTCTCATCAATAAAAACCATTCACTAGGTAGGTCATCATTAAACACGTAAAATTTTACTTCGTGATTATAAACTGAAATTGACTTTATCACAGTTTCTATCTTATCAAGATAATGAATATCAGCTCCAAGAGCAATCACTTTTTGATACAATTTCATCCCTTTTCTCCACTATTAACTTTTTTCTAGTTGGTGACGAATGGCCATCACCATATTCTCTTTAGTCTCTAGGCTAAACACTTGAATTTCTTCAGCAGTTTGATGAACTACTGTGTCAAATGCAAATATCGGTTTTCCTATTGCCAAAGCACGTCCGACAATATTATCAACTTCATCCCACTGATTGATATCTAAATAAAAATCGGACATTTCTAAAATGCGATCAGAAACTTCTCTTGTTTGGCAATATTCGTACAGTTGAAAATTACTAAATCGTTCAAAACCTCTTAGATAGTCTGATACATTCGTTGGTGCCGCAACATGAAAATCAACTTCAGGTAAACTACTCAATAAATATTCCAAACCTTCTAACTGATCTGAATAAGTATAAACAAAAGCATGATACTTTGCAACATACCTCGGTTTGATATCTAATTGCTCACTGTGAGTAACAATAGAATTGCTAGGAATATCTTGATAGATCAGACAGTTCGCCCCGATAACAACATTATCACCTATAGTGACACCTTTAAGAATAACCGTATTAGCTCCAATCCAACAATCTCGTCCAATATGAATCGGTGAACTACTCATTGATGTCTTAAATACATTATAATTATTAAACTTATGATTAAAATCAAAAATACGCACCCCATCCCCAAACATAGTATCATGCCCAATAGTAATTTCATCCAAGCAACGAATCGAACAGTGATCATTAAAAAAAACTCTATCTCCAATCACTAAAGTCCCTTCCGTTGACACTTCTAGACTAGTAAAGGAGCGCATCACCACCCCATGACCAATCTGAAGCTGAGCACCTTCTGAGATTTCAATATGGTGATAATTTCCCTTAAAATTAATCGGAACATTCAAATACATCTTCCCCCTTTAATCATCAATGACACAATATGATTTCAATTTTTCTACTATAATCCTAGATAACTTCCCTAGCTACTTCTTATTTCTTACACAAATCTAATCTAAACAGAATCTCTCTATACTCATCAGTATTAGTCAAATTATAAGTTTCACATAAGTACTTATATTCATTCAGGATATTTATAAAACGAGTTCTCATAACACTGGTATCAATACCAGCAAGAACAAGATCTGCAAGTTTTAAACTAAATACTTGCAAGATATCCTGTACCCAAGATAGATCAAATTGCGAAGTCATGATACTACCTTGTCTAACACGATAGATATAAAGATTATCATTTACAAAAATTGTTTTCTGACTTTTTATAAACAACCTATGAATAGTTGCCTCATCGTCAAAACGCCGACCATTAGTAAATGGAACTTGCAATAGCAAGTCTTTTTTAAACAGCTTAAACATAGGCATAATAAAGGCCGAAGCATTTAGATGCCAATAACCTGCTTGACGATCTATTAATTCTTGGGCTGATAATTCTTCAATACAAAAATCTCTTTCTAGTACATAGAATTTACACTGCCCATCATTCTCATCATAAATAAAATAATTACCGATTACGATATCTGCCCCAGTTTCTTCCACTTGTCTGTGTAAGGTATTTACCATTCTGCTCTCAGCAATATCATCTGAATCTACAAAAAGGACATACTCCCCGAGTGCTTGAGCGACACCAAAATTTTTAGCTAAGGCTGCACCTTTATTTTCAGTATGAAACACACGAACTCGACTATCCAACTCAGCAAATCTATTACATATTTCTGCTGAAGCATCTGTAGAGCCATCGTTTACCAGAACTATATCCAGATTTGTATAAGTCTGATTCAGAACACTTTGAATGCACTCTTCCAAATAATTTTCCACATTATACACAGGTATAACAACACTAATTAGATGTTCCAATACTACTCCTTTTTCCTTAATTCTCATTTAATTTATTATCAATTTGTATAAAAGTGAAAGCTCTTATTATTTAAAATTTATACTATACATTATACCATTTTTTAGATCATTTCACAAATCATGACAAGCATAGAATCCCACTTTTAAAGAACATAAAAACCTCCAAAAGCTTAAAACTTTTGGAGGTTTTACGACTACCTAATTAGTCTATTTTAGGCTATCTAAAACAAGACTTATTCTTCATCATCACGCTTACGACGTTTAGCCACTAAACCTAATCCTGTTAGACCTGCTACAACTCCGAGAAGAGCATTTGTAGCTGAAGCTGTTGTTCCAGTATTTGGAAGTTGCTTACGAGCCTTAGTGGTTTCAGTTTGAGGAGCTTGACTAGCTGAAGTCGAATGAATCGTTGATGTTGAAGCACTTGCACTTGTTGAAGTTGAGTGAGGCATTGATTGACTAATGCTTGTTGATAATGATAGTGATTGTGATGCAGATGTACTAATTGAATCCGATGTTATCACGCTATCGATATCTAAGCTATCAAGTGATAAGCTCTCAGGCATTCCCTTACTTGTAACAACAGACGTGCTAGCTGACGTGCTTGCGCTCGTTGATGCCGATGTACTTGCTGATGTACTTGCGCTCGTTGAAGCTGATGTGCTTGCTGATGTACTTGCGCTCGTTGAAGCCGATGTGCTTGCTGACGTACTTGCACTTGTGGAAGCCGATGTGCTAGCTGACGTACTTGCACTTGTTGAAGCCGATGTACTTGCTGACGTACTTGCGCTTGTTGAAGCTGACGTGCTTGCTGACGTACTTGCGCTCGTTGAAGCCGATGTGCTTGCTGACGTGCTTGCACTTGTTGAAGCCGATGTGCTTGCTGATGTGCTAGCTGACGTACTTGCACTTGTGGAAGCCGATGTACTTGCTGATGTGCTTGCACTTGTGGAAGCTGACGTGCTTGCTGACGTACTTGCGCTTGTTGAAGCCGACGTGCTTGCTGACGTGCTAGCCGATGTACTTGCACTTGTGGAAGCCGATGTGCTTGCTGATGTGCTTGCACTTGTTGATGCTGACGTGCTAGCCGATGTACTTGCTGACGTGCTTGCTGACGTACTTGCACTTGTGGAAGCCGACGTGCTTGCTGACGTACTTGCGCTCGTTGAAGCCGATGTGCTTGCTGACGTGC
>OLNM01001205.1_pt1 | contig 20217 bp, 13 predicted proteins | sample 1672391 | NCBI WGS metagenome assembly OLNM01 (sample SAMEA3136680, study PRJEB25190) | human gut metagenome | reverse complement strand
GGTAGAATCATCGTTTCAGTAATCATTGTATTAGCATTAGCAACATTTGTGGCTGCAACATTTACACCACAGTTCCAGAAAGCTTTAACTGATACATTAAGCACATTCTTCACAAGATCAGGAGCTACAGCAGGCAAACTGATTATGTAATAAAAAAAACAGACAGTAACCATTAACAAAAACTGTTTTGGTACACCTCAAAAAGTCTGTAAATATAGAAGAGCATCATAGCAGAAGTTATGGTGCTTTTTTCTTTCCCATAAAAAATATCAAATCTCTCATATTTATAATAGAAGGAAACACATTTCAGAAAGGAGATATAAAATTATGAAAGGTGCGATCACAGGATTTATCGTATGCCTGATCATGGTGTTTTCTGTTTATATCATGCAGGCAACGACTGCAACATCCGTCCGTAAGGATGAGTTGACAACAAATACAAGCAATGCAGTTGACGCAACGATCCAAAGTTGCAGAAACAACAAATATTCTACAGATGATGCAATGGCAAAAGGATTCCAGCAGCATTTAAAAAATCAGATGACAGCAGATGGCAAACTGAAAGTTGAGATCACAGAATGCGATCACACGAAAGGAATTCTTTCAGTCAAAGTTGTTGAAACATATAAGATCCCAAGTGGAAAAACAAGAACTGTTTCATGTGAGAAAACAGGAGTTGTGGAAGAGTAGATTGTAAGGTCCGGTAAAATCTGGGCCTTTTTGCAACAGGAGAGATTAATGAATGAGATAGAAAATCAGAAAAAAGAACAGTGTACAGAACAGAAACAAGAGATACAAAAGAAAAAGAAACGTAAATATGAGACACCTAAAGCAATCTTTGAGAAATATGTTCCAGATCAATCGATCAGTGCCTGCTACAATATTTCCTGTGAGTATGGAATGCAGGGCGGACAAAATGGAATGCATGCTCCTGCAGAACATTTGCTAAATGGAATTCTGATTCCAGGAGATATGAGAAAAAATGATACACATTCAAAGCGAAATAATGGCTCTGGCTGTAGATGGTCAGAAAATCAGGTTGTTGAATTGGATTCTGATCATAAAGTAAGATCATTAAAAGAGATCAACGTGCAGAGTTACAAAACAATCGATTGTGATGTCATATTGCAAGATGGAAACATGGTATATTGGACAACAAAAGCAGGGAATGACAGGATGTGGTCTCATATGGGACGTATCAGTTATAAAAACATTGATCGTCCCAATATGTCATGAGTTTGCAAGTAGTGTAATTTCATATGAAAAATTAGACTTAGAAATGATTCTGAGTCTTTTTTTGTGCTGCAAACTGCTGAAAATACAATATCATCATATTAATTTTCAGAAATCGCATATTTGAATTGAGAAAATAAATCCGGATGCTCCACAGAAAGGAGAATTCGCGATGAAAGAATTCATAACAGCAGAAAAAATAGCGGAAATGTTAATCAGTGGCGTGATCAGTTGTGCAGTTGCACTTGCAGTTAACTGTATCATCGAAAAATATAAAAACAAGAAAAGAGCCGATGTGGATGAAACACCGACTCAAGACAATATTTCTGGAAGATCCGATGAAAATCTTTCAGATGTTTTAAAATATGCGGATATCCACGATAATAGCAATTGTGATATCCAAATAAACATATGTCCTGACCAAAAATCTGATCAGTAAGAAAACAATTTAACATTAGCATCCGGATGTTCTCAATTTTGAGAATGTTCGGATTTTTATTGTTTCACTTTAAATATGAGAGATTTGAAAAATAATATTTTTCATATATAAAAATTTATCAAAAAAAGCCAACAGGAAATCGCTGTCAATCGGCTGTCTATGAATGAATGTGCCAGGATCGGCTCTAAAATCTTATATGTGAAAAATATCTTTCAGAAAATCTTGCATATTTACTATAGAAGAAATTTGAAAGGAGTTTTCATATGAAACATGGAAAGAAACCAACAAGAGAACAGAAAATGATGCTAAAAGAAGTAGGACTGGTTCCTGAGAACTGGCTGGTTATAAAGAATATGGAAGATCATATTGAGGTAGTCAGCAAAAAGTCTTTATCAGATGCAACAAAGAAGCCTAAGACAAGAAAGATTATAAAGTAGTGGAGGATAACTATTATGATGGAGAAAATCATATATATTATGAACCTTGTCATCATGGGAACGGTATTCTACACGTCTTTAACAGAATCTTATCTACAACGATTATTACTTGATGATCCTGACACGAAAGAAAATGTGATACGCTTTTTTGAAAAGAGATCTTTTATGGTTGCAGGGATTACAATGATCTTAAGTATTCTTCCAATCATTGGACAACTATATGCGCTGTTTCTTTCATTCATCACTATTTTCTTAGATGATCGGGAGCATGTCAAAGGTTCTTATAGTGACAATGAAGAAGATGATATGTCCATTCGGGAACTGATCGTGCAAATGATGAAAGATGATTTTGAAGAGGAATAAGAGATATGGATATTGTGAGTTTTGTTTTATCAGTGCAGGTATTTACTGTGATTTTTAATACTTTGGCAGGATATTACATGAACAAAATAATGCTGGACTATGATTACGATGATCCAAATATGAAAGAAATTGTATATCAAGAAGTACACAAAGGAATTATATCAGGAATTAAGAACTTCTTTATTTGTTGGATTCCTATTTATTCGCAATTAATTATGGTTGCTGGAATTTACGGAATTTTAAATTTGGATAAAAAGACAAAGATATGTGATGGTCTAACACTTCGTGAAGGAATATGCAAAAAGATATTAGAAGATCATGAAAAAGGGGAGGAAAAATAATGCTTGAAGTTAAAGAGTAGTGTAATTTGGTATGGAAAATAGACTTGGAGTTAACTCTGAGTCTTTTTTTTGTGTAATAAATTACTGAAAATGCAACATCATCATTTTAATTTTCTCAAATCGCATATTTGAATTGAGAAAATAAAAGTCTGGATGCTCCACGAAAGGAGAATCCTTATGGATATATTCGATAAATTCGCTGAAATAGTAGTAAATTTCGTTAGAAGATATGTAGTAAAGTTCGTAGTTAACAAGCTCTTAGACTGGATTTGGAAGAAGATCAAGCCGAAATTGTTGAAAATCGGTAGAAGACTATGGCAGATGTTAAAAGACAAGTTGCAGAAAACACGAAAGAAATGGTTAAACATAAAGGAGAAGTACAGAAAAAGAGCCTGTGTACCACCACAGACTCTGTTCTTTGTGAATGAGTGTCAAAACGACAATCAATCACACGTAGTCTTAATTATGATTATTGTAATCGATAGACAAATAATTATAATTGTTGTAATTATCCCCTAGCAAGGATAATCCATAAAAAGAAAATCAATAAGTAAACATTAGCATCCGGACGTTCTCATTTAGAGAATATTCGGATTTTTATTGTTTCACTATAAATATGAGATTTTTGAAAATAAATATTTTTCACATATAAGATTTTATTTTCATAAAAAGAACCGGCACATGATAAAAAGTGTATCGATTCTTGGTTCTTAGTTGAAAAAAATATGATACGGTTCTGGTTGATTTTTTCGTGATACAGTAGTATAATAAATAATGTAAAAGGAGAATTATATCAGTTCTTCTTTTTTTTGTACCTAAAGATATAATCTATGCAGAAGCTTCTGGAGAAATCCAGGGGCTTTTTTTGTTGTTGAGAGGAGGAATAAAAAAGTAAATTATGGCGGATCAAAAATATCATATTCTCAATGCAGCATAATGACGATGAGGGAAAGTAGGATTATTTTCTTGTGGAGAAAAATTTTAATTTAAAGAAGGAGATGTTTATCATGGATAAAAAAATTAAGAAATTTTTAAAAAAAATCTGGTGGTTTATGTTTAGTCTGTTGACATTAGTCGGAGGAATATTAACTGGATTTCCAGTATGTAACAACAACTATGTTTATGTAACAGCAAATGATACACCTACTGAGCATATTTGTAGAAGAAGGGTATCTCAGAATCCTAAAGAATGTAATACATGTTCTACTGCATCAGAAAAGGAACCAATAACAATGTCTTTCAATATAAATATTGTACGAGAATATTTAATTGACGCATCGCAGTATGCGAAGAATGATAATGAAAAGAATGAAAGCAGAAAGACGATTATTGATTATGTCTGTGACTATATTTCTGAGGGATTGTTGCTTATTTTATCAGATATAATTGGACTTATGATTTTAATTGTTTATAAACTTATTTTACTAAAAAGAAAAATCTGTAATAAAATTTTTGACGATGTTGTAACATCAGTTGTTGAAGAAATCATTGAAGAAGAAAAAGATGGGATGAAAGAAGAATTGAAAAAATGGATTAAAAATCAAAGCAAAAAATGATCATAGATGGCAGCCTGAAATATGGCTGCTGTTTTTTTATATGTGAAAATTAAAAAAAATTAAAAAACTCATATTTAAAACAAGAGAAATTTGAAGAAATTGTGTTTTCATACAATTATTTTTTTTCAAATCTCTCATATTTATATTGGACGATAAAGATTGCGTTGTTGCGGAGCCGCTGAGTCCGATCTGCAGCGTGATCTAGTCCGCGAACCTTGAAAATTAAATAAAGAAAGGAGAAGTGATCGCGATGTTTGATAAAATACAATCAACGTATTTTAAACGCGTTACGACTGGTGTTCTGGCACTCTTTATGACAACTTCTTCCGGATTTTCTTATGCAGTGCCAGTTTATGCTGAAGAAGTAACAACAGCAGCTGCAAGGAGGAAAAAGGAAGAAGAATTTAGTAGTACAGAATCTTCGACTCTGACGTTGCGAGAAAATGACAAAAAAAACGAGGCGGAAGGCAGTAAGACAACAGAGACTGACGGTATCAAGGTTACGACAAATGACAGTTCTGATGTGCAACCGGAAGTTAAGATTGAAAAGCCTGATAACAAAAAGGAACCAGGAAGAAAACTTTCCAGTAAAAAAGCACAGGAAGATCTAAAGGAAATGATTCAAAATAAAAAATATTCTTATCAGGATATTCTACAGAGAATTTTTGAGATCGATGATTTTACATTTTATTCGAAATTAACACTCGATGAGATCAAATTTCTGATGAGTGGCACAACCGAAGAAAAATATGAGATCGCAGAGCTTTTAATGTACAAATCTGTATATCTTTATGCGGATTATGATATCACAACGGAAGATTTCTATTCTTATCTGTTTCAATATTTTCAGTTCTTAGATGAATGTAATGTTGATCTAAAAGATGAAGAGATTGAAAAGATCGAAAAACAATTGCTTCTTGATATTAATATTTATTATGTTGGTGACAAGGATATGTATCAGAAAGATCTGAATGAATATCTGGAAAATACGACATCACCTTATAATAAGAAGATACAAAAGACTTGTTCTGATTATGTAAAAGCGATGAAAGCTTATCTTTTTGCATTAAAAGAAGATCGTGATAAAAATAAAATCCGTCTTTCTTTAGGATTGAAAGAAGAAACAAAAACAGACCAAGAAGAAGCAACGGAACAAATGAAAAAGACTAGTAATGATTTTAATATTACAGAAGGCTCTTCATTAAAAACATATGATCACAGAGATAAAGATGGAGATAATCTGGGATATAATTCAGGCTCTTATTTCTATGTTCAATTAGTCGATGAAGGTGGGGCAACAACCACAGGTAAAGTTAGCGTTTCTGGACGTAGCAGTAGTTATGGAAACAAAGACTCTAAATTATATGGAGTTCTAAGAGATAAAGAAACAACGTGGAATTGTAGTTTATCTTGTAGTCCCAATAATCACAATTTGTCATTAAATCAAACAACGGTAACAACACGAAAAGATGATGTTAAGGTTAGAGCAAAACGTACTGCGGGAAGCAATAAAGGTAAAATAACAAATGAGACAAGTTATTTTATCATGAACTTCTCAATGGGATTTACTGTTCATGCACATTATAACTATAGTGGTAGAGATTATGACATCCCAAGTTTAGGAACTCCAATCCGATTTAATACAGATACCTATTCGGCAGCAAATAATGGTAGTCAAACATTGGACACTACAGGCACTGTTCACTCAGATACTCCAGAAGCAGGTGGTATTAATGTTCAGATCAATACTGGTATGTTTGGTGTTAGAACATATAATAATTATCGTTATCGTGGAACAAAGTTGACTTTGACTTATAAAAAACCACAAAGAACATTAGATGTCAATGGACGTCTTGATGGAGGTGATTCAGGTGGTACTACAGGATATGGAACATTTGATGTTTATTTAAATGGAAGTTGTGTCGCAAATGATGTGACGGATTTCTATAAAACTGATATCGCTGATGGAACATCCTATGAAATCAATGATATTAAAGCAACAAATGGAAAAGTCTATAATGGAGTGTACTCAGGATCAGCATCTGGTAGTATGTGTAGTAGTCGATCCGTTTATTTAAAATTTGATACTCCGACATATTATCTCGATGTTAATGGAGAATTAGACGGAGTATGGCAGGGAAACTTAGATGAATTAGGTTCTTGCGACGTCTATATAAACGGTACATGTGTAGCAGACGATGTCACCGATTTTTGGCAAGCATATCCAACAGGCACGAAATGGGAGATCAGAGATATTAAAACCGCAAGTGGAAAGAAATACCGAGGAATCACACCAGGACTTTCTGGGACGATCGGCTCAAGTACATCAAGTGTTGTATTACAATATACTTCTGGATCGACCTTATCCATTGATCCCAATGGTGGAACTTATAAAGGTAGTAGTGGTGTTACAAGAGTAAATCATTTATCTGCTGGAGAAACGATTACTGTAGATTCCCCAACTAGACCAGGATATAAATTTGGTGGATATGAGAAATCAAATGAAAGTTATCAGTCTTATGCATCTAATACAGGATGGACAACAAGTCATGGAGAAAATGTTGGAACATATTCCAGAAGCTATGATGGAGCTATAACTTATAACGAAGCCCCTGATGGTGGATATTATCGAACGAATCATGTATGGCGGGGAATAGACTCTGCTACTGATAATTATAACTACATTTCTTTCCCAACATATACTGCACAAGCAGGACATACGTATAAGATCAGTGGAGAGGTCTGGATCAGTGAAAAACCAAGTGGTGGAAATTTTCAATTAAATTTCTATCATGGAGATTCTTCCAATGACTGGAAGCATTGTATGTGGGGAATATCAGAAGGATGGACTGGTAAATGGGTAAAATTTAGCATAGAACGTACTTTTGATACAACAACAAATGATGCCCGATTTGAGATCTGGACAAGTGATCTAAAAGGATTGACAGGAAATATAAGCTTCTGGCTACAAGGACTGAAAATCACAGATGAAACCACAGGAAATGATGTTTCAATGACTAAGATCGCTATGGGAGACAGTGATATTAAATTAACAGCACGTTGGATTCCATTACACTCTACATTGTCTTATGATGCACAGGGTGGATCTTTAGGTAGCGTAAAATCAACTGATAATCCGAATAACTATAAAATTGTTGATAACGGAGCATATTTTATTCAATCAGGGTTAAATACTTCAAGATATCTTCATCAAAGAACAAATGGACAGTTGAATTTAAATAATGCAACTGATGTGCTTACTTGGAATGGATATTCTTCTGATTCGAAACAGACTCTTTGGACATTTGAACGGTATAAAAATACACCTTATTATTACATCATTAATAATTTTAATGGAAAGGCGTTGAATTTATCGGGAGATGGACCTGATGATCTAAGCGGAAAGCCAGTTGAATTATGGAAACAATATGATGCTAATAACGAAGATAATTCTGATTTTCTTTGGTATTTCAAAGACACAGGAGATGGATATGTAAATATCTATAATAAAATGACAAATAAGGTGTTGGATATTACAAATGGCGAAGATGCAGATGGTGTTGTACTTCAACAGTATACTCCAAATGGAACAGCTTCTCAGAAGTTTAAATTAGTTAACTATTCACAAGTTTATTTCCCAACCAGAGAAAAATACGCAAACAACAATATCTATATCAACTCTGCAACTCCAGTCAAAAAAGGATGTAAATTCTTAGGATGGAATACAAAAGAGGATGGAAGTGGAAAAACATATCAGCCTGGTAATCTTTATGATGTGAATCAGGATGGTGGAAATGTTACTTTATACGCTCAATGGGAAAAAGAAAAATATAATATCAATGTAAAACTTAATGGTGGTACATTAAATGATGGAACATATAATTCTTTAAAAGATTTCAGCATCGTAAAATATGCAAGAGATAAATTTAATATCGGAATTCCTACTAAAGAAAAAAATAATTTCTTAGGATGGACACCAAATACTTTAAATGGAGATGCTCCAACAGATTTTACAGCAAATAAATCAGGAGCAATGGTTACTTCAAAACATAAAGAACAAACCGGAACCTATGAAAGTGGATATGATCAAAATAGTTCTCAAGCATTATATGTTGATGGAGCTATTTGGAACAATGTTCAAAATACAAGTTCTACATCAAAATACAATACGGTGCAATCTGGAAAAATGAAATTAAAAGCTGGACATACGTATAAAGTAATGGGAGGACTTAGAGTTAGAGGATTAACAGATTCTTCTGGAAATAGTATCGCAGCAAATGTTAATTTAAGATTACGTTCGAACAGTAATCAAAAAGTAAATGAAAGCGATTGTACGAAAATTTCATCAAATGATACTTCGTGTAGACCATCATTTGAGATTACTCCAAAATCTGATATCGATGATGCAACTTTTGAAATCAGTGTAGAAATTCCATCAGGAGCAAAAGCAACAAGACTTCTTCTGACGTATGAATTTGGTATTGTTGATACTACAACAGGAGTTGAAGGTATTGGTACAGAAGCAGAAGGAACAATGGGTGAAGGTAACTTCACATTAACAGCACAATGGAAACCATGGAAGCATCAGGTTGTCTATGATGCAAATGCAAAAAATGATACTTCTGTAAAAGGAATTCCTGCATCTCAGAATAAAACAGCTAATGTTGATATCAAATTAAGCTCTGGTGTTCCTACTAGAAATGGTTATACATTCTTAGGATGGAATACTCAGGCAGATGGAAATGGTACAGCTTATGCGGCTGGTGCTACATATACACATGATCAGGATGGTGGAACGGTAACATTATATGCAAAATGGACACCATGGAAACATGTTCTTCATTATAATAAAAATGTTCCAACAAGTTCTACTAGTCAGACAGTATTCAATATGCCAGTCGATCAGACAAAAACATTTGGACAGCTTATGACGATCAGTAATCTTGTCCCAACCAGAAAAGGTTATACTTTTGCAGGATGGTATACTCAGTCAAATGGTACTGGAACAAAGTATGATCCTGGAAGTAATTATGCAGCAGATCAGAATGGTGGAACCGTAAATCTATATGCAAAATGGACTCCTTGGACATACAATATCAAGTATGATCAGAATGTAAAATCTACGTCTTCTAGTAAGACGGTAACAGATATGCCAGCAGCTCAAACAAAGACGCAGGAGATCGATGTTACTTTAAGTAGTATGACTCCTAAGAGAAATGGTTATATATTCGCTGGATGGAGTACATCAGCAAATGGTTCTGTGGAATATAAACCAGGATCTAAGTTCACAAAAGATCTTGATTCCAATGGAGCAAGTATCACATTATATGCAGTGTGGACACCTTGGAAACATACGGTTCATTATAACAGTAATATTCCAACAAATGCTCCAACAGGTACAACAACTGTTAGCAACATGCCAAATGATCAGACAAAGACATTTGATGAAAAACTGATGATCAGCAGCAATAAACCAACCAGAAAAGGTTATAATTTTGCTGGATGGAGTACATCAGCAAATGGAAATGTTGTATATCAGCCGGGTGCTGAATATAAAAATGATCAGAATGGTGGAACTGTTACTTTATATGCAAAATGGACTGCTTGGAAACACACTGTCACATATGACAAAAATGTTCCAGCAAACTCTAAGAAGACAGATGTAAAAAACATGCCAGGAAATCAGACAAAGATCTATGATCAGAATCTGACTCTGCAGTCTAATGTGCCAACCAGAATCGGTTATACATTTGTAAAATGGACAACAAATAAGGATGGAACAGGAACTGCTTATCAGCCAGGTAGTCAATATTCTTACAATAGAGACAGTGATGGTGGAACTGTTACTTTATATGCAGTATGGACACCATGGAAATACACTGTGAGATATGATAAGAATGTACCTGCTAGTTCTTCTAGTCAGACTGTCAGCAATATGCCAGCAGATCAAACAAAAACAGAAGAAGTTAATCTGACTTTAAGTAGTAATAAGCCAAGCAGAAATGGTTACATCTTCAATGGATGGCAGGCTCAGATCAATGGAAAAGCAGTTGATTATCAGCCGGGAGCTACATTATCTTATGATCCTGATGCAAAAGGATCTGTGATCACATTGAAAGCAAAATGGACGGCATGGAAACATACCATTCATTATGATAAGAATGTTCCTGCTAGTTCTAAGAAAACGGATGTAACAAATATGCCAGGAGATCAGGTAAAGGTTTTTGATACAGCATTAAGTATACAACCTATGGTTCCTAAAAGAACTGGTTACACATTCAAAGGATGGAGTACAACAGCAAATGGTAAAGCTGAATATCAACCAGGAGCTAAATATAATCATGATCAAAATGATGGAACCGTAACATTATATGCAGTGTGGACACCATGGAAATACAAAGTCCAGTATGATAAGAATGTATCTGCTGATTCTTCTAGTCAGGCTGTCAGCAATATGCCAACAGATCAGACAAAGACAGAAGAAGTTGTTCTTACTTTAAGTAGTAATAAGCCAAGCAGAAATGGTTACATCTTCAATGGATGGCAGGCTCAGATCAATGGAAAAGCAGTTGACTATCAGCCAGGAGCTAAATTATCTTATGATGTGGATGATAAAGATGGTTCAACGATCATCTTAAAGGCTCAATGGACGCCATGGAAACATACGGTTCATTATGATAAGAATGTACCTGCTAATTCATCTAGTCAAACGGTAACAAATATGCCGGAAGATCAAACAAAGACATTTGATGAAAAATTAAATCTGAGTACTAAAATTCCAAAAAGAGAAGGTTATAACTTTGTTGGATGGCTTCTTGAATATGGAACAGCGATTGCTGTAGTAAGTCCTGGAACTGCTTATGAAAGAGATCAAAATGGTGGAACATATGTCTTAAAAGCTCAATGGGAACCATGGAAGCATACTGTACATTATGATGCAAATGGTGGAGACCAGAGCAGTGTTCCAAATGACCAGAAGAAGACTTATGAACAGAATATGAATGTAGCTACGAAAGTTCCTACAAGAAATGAATACAAGTTCTTAGGTTGGAAAGCATATCATGAATATAATGATAAAAGTGGAAACAAACACAGTGAACTCATCGGTAATTATCAGCCGGGTGCATCTTATAATTATGATATTGATGAAACTGGTCAATATGCTGCAGATAATGGAGAATATAATAAATGTGGAACTGTAACAATGAAAGCTCAATGGGTTCAGCTTTACACAGTGAAGTATGATGGAAACCAACCAGCAATCAAAGGTGTTACTGTCACAGGTTCTGTAGCAAATCAGACACAGGGACAGGATGAAAGTGTCAACCTACAGAATAACAATTTTAAGAATAACAGCGGTATTTTTAAAGATTGGAGTGTAGGACAGGATGCTTATAAATATGCTGTAAAGAGTGGCACATTTAGAAAATACATTCACCCAGAAGGATATGGTACAAAACATAGTACTATGACTCAGGAATTAAAAGATTATACCAAAGACGCAAATGAAGTAGACAGAACTTTGGTACGTAACTAAGACCCGAAACACAAAAGAGAAGTAGTCTTTTATGATTGCTTCTCTTTTTTTTTGTACGGAAATTTTATATGTGAGAAAGATTTTTTCTTAAAAATCTCAGACTGTAGACAAAGTCCCGGTATTTGCCGGGACTTTTACTATGAGCACTGTTTTTCTGGTATAATAGAATTATCAGAAAGGCGGTGTTTTTTATGATGACGAAAAATGCAGACAAGAAACGAGAACAGATGATGATGTTCTCAATGGATTCCATGGTTCCGCAGGATCATATGCTAAGATTGATTGATAAAGCAATCAACTGGAACTTTATTTACGATCTTGTAGAAGATAAATATTGTCAAAACAATGGTCGTCCAAGTATGGATCCTGTTATGCTCGTTAAAATTCCATTTATTCAATATCTTTATGGAATCAAAAGTATGCGTCAGACGATCCGAGAGATTGAAGTAAATGTTGCCTACCGTTGGTTTCTTGGTCTGGATATGCTGGATCCTGTACCGCATTTTTCAACGTTTGGAAAGAACTATTCCCGCCGATTTAAAGACACGGATCTTTTTGAACAGATATTTTCAAAGATTCTGGAAGAATGTATGAAGTATAAGTTGATCAATACGGACGAGATCTTTGTTGATGCAACTCATGTAAAAGCATGTGCCAACAGTAAAAAAATGCGAAAAAGAGTTGCTCATGAACAGGCACTCTGGTATGAAGATGAATTACAAAAAGAGATCAATGAAGACCGACAGGCACATGGGAAAAAACCTCTAAAAGATAAAAATAAGAAGAATCCGCCAACACCTCCCACATCTGGGAATGATCAACATAATGAGCTTGAACAGATACCAGACGATATAAAAACTAAAAAGAGCAGTATTACAGATCCAGAAAGCGGATGGTTTCGCAAAGGAGAACATAAACATGTTTTTGCATATGCAGTAGAAACGGCATGTGATGAACACGGATGGGTCCTTGGATATAGTGTTCATCCTGGAAATGAACATGACAGCCGAACATTTCAAACAATCTATGAAAAGGTGAAAAGTTTTGAACCAGAAATGATCGTGGCAGATGCAGGATACAAGACACCAGCGATTGCCAGACAACTTCTGAAAGATAGGATTGAACCATTGTTTCCATATAAACGTCCTATGACAAAAGAGGGATTTTTTAAGAAATATGAATATGTTTATGATGAATACTATGATTGTTACATCTGTCCAGAAAATCAGATTCTAAGATACAGTACAACAAACAGGGATGGATACAGAGAATATAAAAGCTGTGGATATCAATGTGAAAAATGTCCACAGATATCCAAATGTACAGAAAGCAAGAATCATGTAAAAGTGATAACACGTCATGTTTGGGAAAAATATATAGAAAAAGCAGAAGATATCCGACATGTAAGAGGGAATAAAGCAATCTATCAGAAACGAAAAGAAACGATAGAAAGAATCTTTGGAACAGCAAAAGAACACCATGGATTTCGATATACACAATACATAGGAAAAGCACGGATGGAAATGAAAGCCGGGCTTACTTTTGCATGTATGAATCTAAAAAAACTGGCAAGATTTCTTGGTAAGAACGGATTGCTAAATGGACAAAAGCGAAGATTTCTAAGAAATTTTTGGATACAATTTAACTTTAAAGGAAAAAATGGTGCTGGGATGATCCCAGCACCTAGTTTGTCTACAGTCTGAGATTTTTTCTTAAAAATCTCATATTTATGGTAGAAAACTTATCAAAATAGGTGCTAAAACTACCATTTTACTAGCAAAGTAGTGTCAGTTGTGATAGTATGAAAATATAAATAAAGAAAATGAGGGAGAGTATAGGTAAAACAAATGGGAGATATAATACTAAAAATAATACATATGGATACAATGAAAAAAGGAGACATATTGTGAGGCCGAATTCTATATTATATCATTGTAATGATAAAACTCGTTGCCAAAAATTTCTTGATAATAAGAAGTTTATGATCGAAAGTAAAGAAGATGGTATATGGCTGGGAAATGGAATGTATTTTTGGGATAATTTATCAAATGCCAAATTCTGGTATAGAAAAAAACAACAAAAGCATGATGAATTATTAATAGTGCAATCTAATGTATATACTGATTTTTTATTAGATTTAACCGATTTGGACGTCTGTAATAAAATGGAACAATTATGGAATAAAGTATATAAAGAAAATGAAATTAAAATACCTAAAGATAAAATTACATTGGGGGTTAAATTAAATTATTTATATGATTATTATGATATGTTTAAAGATGTTTATCAGGTTATAAAAGTAATTGGAAAATATAAAAAAACACCACAGAATAGTTTTTATAAATATGATTTAGATTCAAGGAGAGCTGAACCAACTACAGCTATTAAATGTATATATAATGTAAAAAATGTTGATGCAATAGCAACAAGAGAAAAAGTTTAATAAAGGAGAAAAATTATGAATAAAAAAGAAAGTTTAGCTTTTTTACAATCATGTATAGATTCTTTAAATAACATAACTGATGAAGACAGAAAAAGAAGTAAAGAAATTGAAAAAAAAATTGAACTTGAACTAAATAAAATGAATCATGATTCATCTAATGACGAATTTGAAATTTTATTACCTAATGATGAAGAAGATATATACGATGAGCAAACAGAACAAATAAATGTTGAGATGCAATTGCATGACTCATCTGATAAATTTTATAAAAATAAAAATAAAACTTATTTAAATGCAACATTTAATTATGCTGCTTAAAATTTAATTCGAAGGAGATATCGCAAATAATGTTAAAAAATAGCAAAATTCAATTTGAAAATCCCGAACTAAAAAAAATAGTTTTTTATGAAAATTTAAATTTTAATACAGAGAAATATGATGGTATGAAATTAATAGGAAATACTAAAATTAAAAGAAGAATAAATAATAATTCTGCTATAGTAAATTTCAGATTGAATATAGGAGAAGATAATGATAAATTTCCTTTTTATTGTGTTCTAGAAATGGAATCTGTCTTTCAATGGGAAAAAGATATTGATGATCATTTTGTTGAGGAACTTTTAAAAACAAATGCGTCTTCACTATTATTAGGATACATGAGACCAATAGTTGCAAATGTTACTGGAATGACAAAATATCCTTCTTTTAATATTCCATTCTTAGATATGAGCGAAAACGAGGCAGAAATTTCTTGGAGTGAATAATATCATAAAGTAATATATTAAAATTGTATAACTCTCTCATATCTGGTAAAATATATGAGGGAGTTAAATCTCAAATAATAACAACTATGGACTCCTTGATGGGGCCCTTTTTTTATTTCAAAATCTTATATATGAAAAATAAAAAAGAAAAAATCTATCATATTTAATATGTAAGAAGTTAAAAATAACCTGATATGATCGGGTTTCAGCATAAAAAAATGGAGGGAAAAAGTATGCGTAAATTAAGAAAAGTTGTGCCATTTGGACTGGCAGTAATGATGTGGTTACAGGGGATCTACCCTGCAGTTCCAGTGATGGCAGATACCGTAAAAGTAGCAGCTGCAAAGAAAAGTACATCATCAGCTACTGTATTAAGCAAAAAAGAACGTGCAAAGATCATGCAGCAGATCAATGTAATGAGTCCGGAAGAAGGATTAAAACTGGCAAAGAAAAAAGGAATCATCAAAGAGGATACGAATGCAAAAGAAAGTAATCTGAAAAAAGCAACGGTCAATAAAGACGCCAAAGAGGGAGAGGTTGGATATCAGTTTACTCAGGATCAGTATGTGGATGAAACACATCGTATCCGCTATCGTTATATTATAACAGGAGAGGGAACTGTTTCTGCAGAGCTTATTCAAGGTATCCTTTATGAAAATGGGAATCCAAAGAGAGATGAAAAAGGAGCAGATTGTTCCTACACGGTTGAAAATACAGTGGCATTTCCATCAGAGGTTACTTTAAACGGAACAACTTATCAGGTAAAGACAGCCTTATTTACTGGAGAATACGCAAATTTTAAAGATGTAGTTCTTCCAGAGGGGATTGAAGAATGTGAAGCACCTAGTACAGCATCTTATATGACTTCTTTAACGCTCCCATCTACATTAAAGAGATTTACACATGGTTTTGCTGGAACTTCTTCCACGAACCCTAAAGATGACAAAATAGAACTTTCTATAAAAAATGAAGCCATTTTCCAGGGTTATAAACTGTCTGATCCAGAGAAATCCAAATATTTTACAATTCAGGACGGGATCGTATATAACAAGGATAAAACAAAGATCATGGCAAGAGTCCCTGCTGCTTTAAATAAAGAAACGGTGACATTACCAGATACATTAAAAGAGGTTCCAGATGGAACTTTTATGAACAATAAAACAGTGAAAAATGTCGTATTTGGGAAGAATATCACAAGAGTCGGAAATGCTGCGTTTGCTTATTCTAATCTGAAATCTGTACAGATGAATGATAACGTGACTGCTTTAGATGAATATGCGTTTTATTACTGTACAAAATTAGCAAATGTTGATCTGTCCAAGAGTCTGACAAAGATTGAAGGATATGAAACATTTAAGTACACAGATGCTTTAAAACATATCGATCTGAAGAATGTGAAAGAATTGACTGGATGGTATACGTTTCAGCAGTCAGGATTAGAGGATGTGGATCTGTCTAATGTTGAAAGTGTAGATGGAGTCCAGGTGTTTGGGTCATGTTATGATATGAAAACAGTTTATATTGGAAAGAACACTGATCTTTCAAGCAGATTAGGAATTGGATGTAATTGTTTTGTTGGATGCCATCGATTAGAAAAATATGTACAAAAAGAAGCAAACAAAAATAATCTTTATGTAGAAGATGGAAAACTATATGCTTCAAAAATAACAGGATATGTTGCACTTCCTGATGGAGACATGGCGGTAAAAACTTTAACTGGAAAAATTTTATTGGGATATCCAGTTCAAATGCAGAGAAAAGATTCAAAAAATAATAATAAAACATTAAAATTAGATGATGATATTACAGGTATTGGATGTGCAGGACTAACAACTTTTGCTCAATACATTGAAGATGATGATTCAATCACAACTGATGAATATTGTAATAAACTAATTATTCCTTCTAGCGTAAAATCTATTGAACTTGTATACACAATGCCAGAACAAGACTTGGAAATTGATATATATGGTAATGAGATTCCTGCAATTGATAGACATTGTTTCTATTCAGTAAATTCTAAATCTGCAGAAAAAGAAGATGCAGTATTAGGAACAAAAACGATCAAATTCAAAACAGCAGCACTACGAGATGAATTTGTAGAGCATTGGAAAGAACATGTTATGTATATTTATAAAGGAGAAAAAGAAGTATATGATGTTCTCCCAGAAAAGAAAACAACATCCTTAACTCTTAACAAAACATCCGACAAGATCTTATGCGATGGAACTTCTCATGAAATTCATCTGATCGCAAAATTATCTGAGGATGATTGTACTGATGTTGTTAAGTTTAAAAGTTCAAATGAAGATCTTGCAACTGTGGATGGCAATGGTGTGGTCACTACAAAAGCAAATGCACATGGATCTGCAACTATTACTGCAACCGCAGGAGATCATACAGCAACTTATAAATTAACACAGGCAGGATCAGGGATCAATGTAACAGCAGATCAGAAAACAATCGTTTATAAAGAATGGTGGGAAACAGAGAATCTTTTAGACAATATTAAAAAAAGCATTGAAGTGACCTGCGCAGATTGTCATAACAACTTAGGAAGAGATAAAGATTATGAAGTCATTGTCTCTGATTACAAAAAGACTGGAAAAGTAGATGTGACAATTAAGGGGATTGGTGCTTTTGAGGGAATGACAGCTAAGACTTCTGTAAATGTGGAATATCATAAGCATGGAGAAGAGGGATACGATATCCGTAATTTATATTCTGGTTATAACTGGACTGGAAAAGAAGTAAAACCGGATGTTCTGATCCGTTGTGCTGATTGCAACAAGGAATTAAAAGAAGGAACAGATTATAAACTGGAATATAAAAACAATGTAAATGTCGGTACTGCAACAGTCAAAGTTGTTGGTATGGGTGCTTATAAAGGTGTTGACCAGACCGCTAATTTTGAGATCGAAGAAGATTGTGGATGGAATGGTATCAAGTATTATAATGACACGTATCAGAACGGTGATCATATCGGAAGTCTTGAATGGAGTGAATGGAGATATAATAAAAAAACTCCATATATCCCTATTGCATGTAATCATTGCGGAAAAGAATTGGAAAATGGAAAAGATTATACGATCACATTCTCTAATACAGATCATCCAGGAGAAGGTACAGCAAAAGTTGTGGGATTAAATGAATATGCAGGGCATGAGCTTAGTTTTACCTATACATTAAAACCAAAAGATCTAAAGGCAGAATCTTATTATAATGGAGATGATCTTGGAACTTACAAATGGACAGGAAAAGAAGTAAAACCAGATATTGGAAAGATCTATGTTCAGGATATTTATGGATCTGTAGTTGATACAGAAGCTGTCGAAGGAAAAGATTATCAGTTAGAATATTCCAATAACATTGAAGAGGGTACTGCAACGGTCAAAGTTGTCGGGATCGGAGATGCAAAAGGAACTGTTTTAACTTATACATACCATATTGAAAAACAGCATGGTTGGAATGGATTCAGTGTGACAGGACACAAAGATGGAGATGATCTTGGATCTTATGAGTGGACAGGAAATGAAGTAGAACCGGAATTAAATCTGACATGTAATCACTGTGGAGAAACATTAGCAGAAAACAGAGATTATGAATTAGAATACACAGGAGACCGTACAGAACCTGGAAAAGTCACTGTAAAAGTCATTGGAACACGTGATTATGAAGGATGGACACAGAGCTTTACTTATACGATCAAGAATAAGACATTCTCATTTGAAGATCATAAAGACGGAGAAGATCTTGGAGCTGCAGAATATACAGGAAGTGAAGTAAGATATCCGATCAGCAATGTGACAGACAAGACAGGAAAAGTATTATCTGAAGGAACGGATTACAAACTGGTTTATTCAGACAATACAAAACCTGGTGTTGCAAACGTACAGATCATTGGATTAAATGATTATGATGGATGTACTTTAAGCTTTACTTACACGATCGTGGATCATGATGGAGAGAGCGGATTCCACAACAACCTTTACACAGATGGAGCTGATATGGGATCCTATGCTTACACTGGAGAAGAAGTGAAACCATCGATTGGACTGATGTACAGTAACTACAACCAGACATTCTTAATTGAGGGTGTGGATTACAAAGTAGAATACAGCAACAATATCAATCCGGGTGTTGCAACAGCAAAAGTCATCGGAATCGGACGTTATACAGGACATGAGATGAGCTTTACTTATACGATCAAGAACAAGAGCTTTGCTGCAAAAGATCACAAAGACGGAGAGAATCTTGGAACTCTGAAATGGACAGGAAAAGCACAGACCATAAAACTTGGAGATATGATCGATCCGATCGATGGACATGTCTTAAAAGAGGAAACAGATTACAAGATCGTTTATTCTGATAACGTTGATGCAGGAACTGCAAAAGCTGAAGTGATCGGATTAGGATATTATGAGGGAAGCAGTTTAACATTCTACTACACGATCGAAAAACAGCATGGATGGAATGGATTTTACTCTAAAGGACACAAGGATGGAGAAAGTCTTGGAACATTTAAATGGACTGGAAATACGGTCCTGATCGATCCTGATATGAGATGCAGTCACTGTGACAAAGAATTACAGGAAAATGTAGATTACAAGATCGAGTACAGCAATAATATCGATCCGGGTGTTGCAAGTATGAAGATCATCGGTATGGGAGATTACAAAGGGTATGAATTAAACTTTACGTTTGTGATCGAAAAGAAAGCTCCTACGACAACCGAAGATCAGAAACCTACAACAACGACTACGGAGACAAAACCAACCACTGGCACAACAGAAAGCAGTTCTGCAACTTCTGAGACAAAGCCAACGACTGGAACAACTGCAGCTACTACAACAACAACAGAAAGCAAACCTACAACGGAAGATAAGACAACTGCTACAACAGAGTCAAAACCAACCACATCTTCCACAACAACAGAAACAAAGCCTGCTACGACAGAAACAAGACCAAGCACAGAAGATTCTTCTACAGCAGAAACGACTGCAGCAAAAAAAGAGACTGCAACAACTGCAGCTCCTGTGATCAGGATCTCTGTAAAGAAAGCTGCGATCCAGAAGATCAAAGCATTAAAGAAAGCGTTTACGAT
>OLNM01001185.1_pt1 | contig 20445 bp, 20 predicted proteins | sample 1672391 | NCBI WGS metagenome assembly OLNM01 (sample SAMEA3136680, study PRJEB25190) | human gut metagenome | reverse complement strand
TAAGCCCCTGCTCCTGCTGAAAATCAAGGCGGCATAATTCGCAGTTGTGCTTCTGCGCAATGCTGACCGCCTGAAACACGTTGGTTTCCAGTTCCTGTTCGGTCTTTCCGGTGTTCAACACCAGAAAAGTGACAAGGAACATCCGCTCATTCTGGCTCTGAAGCTCCTTCAAAAGTGCCTTGGCATCCCTGCCGTAAGTCGCCAAATCAGACGGCAATAGCGATAGGTAAACCTTTGAAATTATCTCCGATTTTTCCCCCGCTTCACACCGGACAAGCGACTTTCACCGCATCCGGCGTTCCATCAATTAAACAGTTTTCTTAATCTCCTTAGTCATACCATTGTGAGAATTAAGTTCTAAAGCGATTTCTTCCGAATCAATAGGTTTCACTTCTGCCGAAATCCTCAGCCTATTCAGTTTTGCCAGTTGTTGCCGATTTAGCTTTAAGACAGAAAGACGCGAATCAATGGCACTTTTGTTCGTTGCGTGAATCAATTCATGCACTGGTGCTAAGACCAGCACAAGGTTTCCATAGCAGTCCGTTCCTCCAAGGCTCTTCGGCCTTTTGTGGTGACAGTGAATATCTGACACGCTTTCAAACGTTTTCCCGGTAACTGCACATTTTCCCTGCTGGGCAGAGAAAAGTGAGATACGGTTATCCATATATTCTGCGCTGCGGCTGTATGCTGTAGCTTTCATAAGCTGTAAAAGCAGAGTGGTGTCCATTTGCAAATCATTGTGGATTTCACTTCGACCCTGCGGTGTATAAGCACACACATTCCGCTTCAAATCCATCGGTTTTTTACACCGGATATAGCTTATCGGGTAAACCGGCTCCTTGGATTGAGCAAGGTATCTCAGCCTTTTAGATTTTCCATATCGTTGGATTTCGCTTTTTGTCAGGTCGCGGCCTTCTTTTTTCAGACGATGGGATTTTCCGGCTTTCAGCCTGTTCTTAAGAACAATATCGACTGCTCTGCCAATGTTGTTGCAGTCAAGACTAATATCTGTTGCTAGCCGGTAGTAGTTCTGGATTCCCATGACCATAGAGTTGAACAGGTGGACTTCACCCGATTCTCCTCGGCAGGCTCTTGGAAACTTAATATTTCCAACCTGCTTTACAAGGTCGGCTTTGACCCGCTTGTATGCCTTATCGCACATGTGCGACTGCACAACATGCTTTTTCCCTTTTTTGCGCAATCGGATTTTGAATCCGAGAAATTCTGAATAGCTCCTTCTAACATCGACAACTCTCGTTTTCTCTGGTGAAACTTCAAGTTTTAAGCGTTCGGTCAACCATTTTGTTACCGCTATCAGCGTTCGATTCGCTTGTTCTTTTGTTCTGCAAAGAATCCGAAAGTCATCCGCATATCGCACGATATACATTTCTTTCAGGTTTGTATTCCGCATAGCCCGGTACGCATGACTGTGTATCGGGCATCCTGCTGCATTTTCCCTGTAGGAGTATTTCTCTATAACCGGATGGTTCTGCCATTGGCTTTCGACCCAGTGGTCAAGCTCATTCAGCACAACATTTGCCAACAGGGGAGATATTATTCCACCTTGCGGTGTTCCTTTCTTGGGATTTTCCAGATGTCCATCGGGCATCTGAATTGGGGCTTTTAGGATTCTGCGGATAACGTAGAGCAATTCTTTATCTCGAATATTCATCGACCACAGTTGCCGTATCAGTTTCGAGTGGTCTACATTGTCAAAGAAGCCTTTCACATCGAACTCTACTACATAGTAAAGTCCTGACCTCTGCATAAGGCGATAGATTGCAGCGATTGCATTTTCAACCGACCTATTCGGACGGAATCCATAGCTATTACTGCTGAATTTTGCTTCGCAGATTGGCTCCATGACTTGCTTAATACATTGCTGTATCAGCCTGTCCCAAATGCACGGGATTCCCAGTGGTCTGGTCTTTCCGTTCGGCTTCGGGATTTCTTTTCTTCTTACGCTTCTGGGGGTATAGCCGTTTGTTCCTCCTCTGACAATTTTTCGTACCCTTGCAACAACTTCATCAGCAGGTAGTCTGCCAATATCTGTTATCCGCAGTCTGTCCGTTCCCGGGGTTGCACTTCCGGAATTGGACTTAATGTTCCGATACGCCAGCATGATATTATCTTTCGACAAAATCAGTTCCATCAGGTTATCGAATACTTCTCTGGCCTGACTCCTGGTATATAGTTCATCAAAGGTACGCTGCATGTCATAGTATTCTGCGTGGCGGAGGGATTCCACGCTTTTTGCTTTGGGATGTTTCTCACTTGGCATTAGGCATCACTCTCCTTTGCGGCGAGTGACTTCTTTTGGTCATACTCGCAATCCTAATTGCGACTAAGTGCTAAGAGTTTCTGTTTAACTGACTTGAGGCCATTCCTGCGCTTTTCTCTTTTTCGCAAAAAGCATTATCGGTTCGACCTCTGCTTTTCAGCAGTGATTCAAAGGCTTATATGATTCGTCCTCTTGCTTTCAAATGAGAAAGCTCACTGCCTTTCCTCGTTCCAACAATCCTATCTCTCCATATACCTTTAGGTTTCCGCTTTGGTCCTGCCAGCTTGAGCAGGCCTGTAACCTGCTATGGTGTTTCATAACGTACATTTTTACTCCACCACACTGGCTAGCGATTAACGCTACCAGCACATTTCTATGCTGTCATGGTATAGACCCGTACATCCGCGGTTTTCGTCAGTTATCTTGCAAACATTCTAACCTTGGGTATTTTGTAGACCTCCGGCCTATGGGCAGCACCGTCCACCTCTGGACGGCTTTCGTGGGGCTGGTGACTTTCCAGCATTTCTTACGGCTGCTCTCGGCCGCCTTCACCGAGCTTCTGACACCGGATGTTTCCATCTTTGGTGCCAGTCGGAGTATTAAGGGGGCGTTTCAGGGCGTTACTCCATCATTCCACCGCTTGGATTGTTAGTTCTCCTAACTTTAGAACCTCGTTCTTTTGTTAGTGCCTGATTTTATCCTTCAACCACGAAGGTTTTGTTCAGGAACGAGTCGCACGGATATCCATGTCGTACCCGGAACGGACAGCCTTTTTCTGTTCCTGAATCTTCATAGCATCAAGGTCTGTGATTTTCCGTTTGATGGTTTTGATGGCCTCGGTCTGGTCGATGGCCTGCACATGGAGATTGACGAGAATGCCGCTTTCCGTTTTGAGAAAATCGGCCAGCATTTCATCCGAAAGTTCCGGCGCAAGGATTTGTAAAAAGCTCACAGCTCCATATTTGTCGCCCAGTCCAAAAGTCTTGGCCGTGCCGAAGCAGAGGGAGGACGGGGCCACAAAATCCTTAGTGGACAGGCCGGAGGGCGCCAGCCAGTCCCAGTCAAAGCGGAACGGTTCGCCGTCCGGGTGGAAGATGCCGTGCAGCACTTCCAAACGTTCCCGCCCGTCCATGACGTGCGCCACGCAGCCCATGGTCTTGAAATAGCCCAGCAGGTCAAGACCAATGCGGGTCAGCCGCACCCGTGCGGTTTTTAGATTGTCTGCCTCGATGGTGAAGGTCAGGTACTTGGTTTTGACGATGCCGTTGTTGCCGCTGGCAAGCTGCTTTTGCAGGATGGCGGTGTACTCGGCGCGGATGTCGTCAAAATCATCCCCCTGCGGTGCGATCTCAAAACTTTTTGCGTACTGCACCGGGTCAACCTTGCGATTCAAAAACGAAAGCTGCACATGGATGGAAGCATCCACATAGTTGTACAGGTCGCACAGGTGTTCAAAGATGGCGGTTCTTGTTTCCGGCTGGGCCAGCTGATAACTGATGTCCTCAAAGGCAATGCACTTGGAGAATGTGCGTCGGTCAATGCGGCACACACCGTCCGGGTAGATGGCCTCATACGGGATGGTGGCCTGTGCCGTGCGGGGCTTGCCGTCACCCTTGTACTTGCGGAGAACGGCATCAATTTCTTTTTTCTGGGCGCGGGTGAGCTTTTTGGGCTTTTCGGTTTCGCGGGGTATCGTTTTTCTGGACAATGGCCTTTACCTCCTGTTCCATTTGGTATTGCCGCACAAGGGCGGCGTAAGCATTGTTGGTCTGATAGGGCCTTTCCTTGGGACGGATAAAGCAGCACTGAATCATTTGCTGAATCACCACTTCAAGGGGCTGGCCGTGCCGCTCGAACAGAGCGAACAGCAGCCCCGGCAGCATGGCAAAAATCATCAGCAGGGCCGCTGCACTGTTGGAAAGATAGTTCCGGGCCAAAAAATAAAGCGGTCCGCCCGTGAGGAGCGCGCCGCCGAAGCAGACCAGCTGCCGCTTGGTCAGCCCGAATAAGACTTTGGATTTTACATGGGTCAAATCTTTGGGAACGGTCACATACGCCATTCAAACGCTCCTTTCTCAATGGGCACCGAACACCGATTTGCTGATGCTGCCGGTCTTGAACAGACAGAAACAGAGTAGCACGGTGTAGCCCATGCAGCCCCAGATAGCCCCGGCAATGTCCGCCGCGCCCGAAATGTTGCGTATCAGCACCGCGTAAATGCCAACGACAATCATAATCAGGAACGCTTGGAAACCCAGTGCCAGCAAAGACTTCAAGTAGTTCTGCCCGGTGCTGCGCCACTCGCTGCTGCCCATGGTCGCCAGCGGGATAGGCCCCAGTGCGGTCACAACATAAATCTCGATCATGCGGCCGTAGGTCACAAGGAAAATACAGATAGACAAGATGTTCATGGTCAGGCCCACCACAAGGGTCTGGAACCACAGGCTGAGCAGACTGCCAATGGTCATGCTTTCCAGCTGAAATTCCAGTCCGGGTATCAGGCGGTCAAAGTGGATGGATGTTTCGCCGATGATCACGCCGGAGCTTTGGTTGACAACGCTCTGGGTGGCATCGAACACACCCATAACGATATTCCATGTGTTGCTGACAATGAGGATGGCAAAAGCAGACTTGAAAATCCAGCGGAAGAACATGGAAGTATCGAAGTCGTGCATATTGTTCTTTTCGGTAATCATCTGGATAAGCTCATGGCACATCACAAGGGCAAGGATGGCCGCTGCAATGGGCAGTACTACCGTTTCGGAAAGACTGCGCAGCATATTGAAAATGCCGCTGTTCCATGCCTGCGGGGTAGAACCAACGTCCGAAGCGATTTCGCCCACCTTGGCGTTCACGTTGTCGAACAGGCCGGAGAGGTTGCCCGTGATGCCATCTATCAAAATGCCTTTTATCCATTTCTCGATGATCTCACTAATCAAGCAAAGATACCTCCTTTCCCGCGCCCTCCCATGTGAGCGGGAGAGCGCGGTGGGGTCTCAAAGGTGGATGTACGGATAAGTTGAGGTTAGCCCAGCAGCCCGGACAGCAGCGGGACAAGGGTCACGCCGATCAGGGCAACGCCGCCGCCCGCGACCAGCTGCTTCACGCCCTGGCTCTTGCTGCCGGGGTTATCCTGTCCATAGCCCTCCAACAGGTTGATGCCACCCCAGACACACAGGGCACCGCCCAGACCGACCACAATCGTCTGCAAAGTATCAACTGCGCTGTTGAAAAATTCCATAAGGTCCTCACTTTCTGCCGCTTGTTCTGCGGCACTCAAAAATAAAATTATTCGGCTGCATTTTCATCCGACAGGTCGATTTCGTACAGGTCAAAACTTTCGTCCTGTGCGACTACCTGCTGCCGTTTCCGGCGCAGGGTGGATAAGAACCTGTCCACATCAAAGGTGTTTTTCTTGTCCGCGTCCGCAAGGTACTTGTAGTGCGGGTGTTTGGTAATGTCGAACTTCTCCGAGAAGAACGGCCTCACGCCCCGCAGCTGCAAGATGCACCTGCCGCCGTCCATGATTGCGATTTCGTCCTCTGACATCAACGCCTTTCCTAATTTTTGATAGTTCAGTCCGTGGGAGGTTTGAGAACCCCGGTTCTCGCTGGTGTTGAAACTGTCGATGGTCTCTTTCCCCAGCGCATCGGAGATCTCTTTGGCATTCTTACCCCGCCCACTCAAAAAGAGAACAGAATCGCAGTTGTCCGAAATGATTTCGGCCGCATCCTTGTAGATGGCTTTTAGCTGCGACTGGCTCTGCAAAATGATGGATGCCGAGATTTCCCGGCTGCGGATGGTGGCGATCAGCTTGTCGAAGTTGGGAATCTGCCCAATGTTGGCGAACTCGTCCAGAATCAGCCGTACATGGACAGGCAGTCGGCCACCGTATTTATCATCCGCACGGTCGCACAGCAGGTTGATAAGCTGGCTTTGAAGCATGGCAAGAATGAAGTTGAAGGTGGTGTCCGTGTCGCTCATAATCAGGAACAATACCGTCTTTTCATCCCCGATGGTGTCCAGCTCCATTTCATCGTCCTCCATCAGCTCCCGCACCTCCCGGATGTCAAATGGGGCTAAACGGGCACCACAGCTTATCAGGATGGAGGAACGGGTCTTGCCGGCCGACAGCAAAAACTTTTTGTACTGCCGGACGGCGAAGTGGTCCGGGTCTTTCTGTTCCAGCCGTTCAAACATGAGGTCCACCGGGCTTTGAAAGTCCGGGTCGTCCTCGCGGGCTTCACTGGCATTTATCATTTCCAGCAGGGTGGTGAAGTTCATTTCTTCTGCCGGGGCCTCATACCAGATGTAGCCGATAAGCGCGGTGTAGAACAGCCGTTCCGACTTCACCCAAAAATCTTCTGCTGATTTCTCACCCTCGCCCTTGGTGTTGGAGATAAGGGTATTCACCAGTTTCAGCACGTCCTTTTCCGAGTGGATGTAAACAAAGGGGTTGTACTTCATGGACTTGGAAAAGTTTATCGTGTTCAGGATTTTCACCCGGTAGCCTGCCCGCTGGAACATTTGGCCCGTTTCCAGAACCAGAGTACCTTTCGGGTCAGTGACCACAAATGAGGTGGGATAGTCGGAAGTGGGAAAGCATTGCATGAGGTTGGGCTTGACGTAAAACCGGGTCTTGCCGCTGCCGGAGCCGCCGATCACCAGCACATTCTTGTTCCGGGCCGTCTTGGGGTCTTTGGGCCGCCCGGTCATGGTCAGGCGTTCGGTCTGGGTCAGCAGGATGTTGTTTTCAAACTTGGGGTCGATGTAGGGGGCAATGTCCTTGGCGGTGCCCCATGAAGCGTTTTGTCAAGTGCTTTTTGGAGTTATTGACGCAAATTATCGTGAAAGTGCGAAAGTGCAAAGTGCAAAGGGTCTGCGTTTTGCACTTTCAGCTTGCGGGTTCGGGCGGCTGCTTCTTCTTGATGAAGTTGTACCATTGACCGCCGACACGCTTTGCGCCTAAAATGCTGCTCATATTGCGCTTGGCGTTCTGTACTGTCCTTTCAGATATTCCGGCTTCGGCGGCGGCTTTTACGATTTCCTCGCTGGCAAGCTCTTTCTCGTCTGCAAGTAAATCCAGTATCAAGCGTTCTGCCTGTTCAGTCTTGGTGGCGGTATTTCCTCCTGCGCCGGACAGCAGTTCCTCGGCGGTTATGTCATAATCGCCTATCCATGAAAAGCCTGTGTCGGGGTCAAGGCAAAAGGCAACGGGCTTCCCCTCCGGCGCAAGGGAAGATTTGTCATGGACGATTACCCGCACATTCGGCTCACGCTTCACGCGCCCGATTAGCAGGACGCTCCGCGCCGCCGCCCGGAAGTCGATAGAGCCTAAACCTCTGTACGCGCTTTGTCCTCCGGCGGCTTTGTTTAAGTGTCCGATTAGGATAACGGCGCACCCGGTACGCTCGGCAACATCAGCAAGGCGGCGAAAGATAGGGCGCACTTCATTCGCCCGGTTCATGTCGGCTTTCTCGCCCATGTACGCCTGTATGGGGTCAAGGATAATCAGCCGCGCTCCGGTCTGCACAATGGCTTTCTCAATACGCTCGTCCGATAGGGTTAGCTCCTGCTTGGCTTCGTCAATGACAAGCACCCGGTCAAGGTCTGCGGCGGCTTCTATCAGACGGGGCTTGACGGTATCGCCCAAACCGTCCTCGGCGGTCTGGTATATCACTTGAAACGGCGGCAGCGGGTTCATGCCCGGCAGCGTTCCCCCTGTGGTGCAGGCGGCGGCAAGGCGTAGGGCAAAGGTGGTCTTGCCCTCGCCGGGGTTGCCTTGTACTATGGTTACTTTCCCGAAAGGGATATAGGGCTTCCATAACCATGCAACGGTCTGTGTATCAACCTCGCTCATGCGGATAATCTCAACCGTTTCTTCCTGCGGCGGCTCTTTCAAACCGTAGACAGCTTCCCGCAAATATTTCCCGTCTGTGATTTCGCCCCGGCGCGCTTGCACCTCGTTCCAGTCTTTGAAAAGAGGGATAAGGCGGTGGACGGTCAAGCCCTCCGGCATAAGCTCCACAAGGCGGCTGCAAGCGTCGTTTCCGGCTTGGTCGCTGTCAAGGCAGAGATATACGGTCTTGATGTTTGGACGGTCAGAGAGGAAAGGCAAAAGGGCTTTTTCGCCCACGCCGCCCAGCGACAGATAACTTTGCTTCTGCCAGTCCTTTTTGAACAGACAGAGAAAAGATAACAGGTCAATAGGTGCTTCAAAAACGAAAAGCCTTTCGCCCTCGCCCCGGTAGCAGAAGTTAAAGCCTTTGTCGCTGCCTTTCACATCAAGCCGGAAGTTTCCGGCTGTGCCGCGCTGGTGGGCGTAGCGTGGTACTCCGTCCTTGTCACGCCCAACAAATACGGCGTTGTGGTGGGCGGCTTCCTCGTAAATATCCCCGGTGGAAAAGAAATAGCCCGACACATCTTCATCAATGCGGCGGGCTGCTGTGAGGTAGTTCTTCGCTATGCAGTTATCGGGGCTGCGGGGTGGCAGTCGGAAGTCAGAAATAGTCGTAGGGCTTGGTCTGTCCGGCGGCGGGGCTGCGCCTTTCTCGCCTGTGAGAAGTTCAACGGCTTCGGTAAAGCTCTTGCCGAAAAACTCCATGACAAAATCAATGGGTGCGCCGCCTTTGCTCTGGCTGTGCCTGTACCATTTGTTTCCCCGAATTGTCAGGCTGTCGTGCCGTTTCCAGCGGTATTCTTGTCCGGCGCGGGTAAGCTGCTCGCCCTGTGATTGCAGGAACGAAACAAGGTCTGCTTGGTTCGCCCGGTCTATCTGGTCTTGATTATAAAACAAAAAAATCAGCTCCTTTCATCGGTCTAAATCCTGTCGCTTGGTGTGGATCTGCTCCGGCTGGTCGGCGCGGCGGGCAATCTCCACACACTTGCGTATCTTTTGAAGCTCGCCCACCTCGGCGCGGGCTTCTTTCAGCATGCCATACTCGCCGTCCCTCTGCTCTTTGAGGTCAGCGTATTCCTGTTCCCATTCAGCGATAGGCAAGGTCTTTGTTTCTTTCGGTAGCTTGGCATGGAGATAACGGTTCGCCGCGTCCCATAGGGCAAGCTCGGCGCGGTGGGCTTCCTCGTACTTATCGCGCTTGCTCGTCCAGCCGTTTTTCAGCTTTTTCAGTTGGTCGTGGACGGGTTTGTGCTTGGTGTAATTCTTCCCGTACTCTATCAGCTTTTGCAGTTCTTTCATGCGCTGCTCGGCGGCTTTCATGCCCTCCCGGATAGCGTCAGCCTTTCCACTAACAGAGGAAAGGGCAATGTCCAGCTCGTCAAGGGTGGAGATACCATGCTCGGAAAGATAGTTGACCGTCTGCGCTATGGTTTTCAATTCAGCGGCGGCGTGCTGTTGCTGCCAGCTCTGCGAATACTTCCGGCTCTTTTCCCTCTGAACGCTTAAATATTTCATCAGCAGGCTTGCAAGGTCTGGGGATTTGGGCGGCTGCTCCGGGGCGGTTTCCCGCGCCCCCAACAGTTCGGACAGCCATTCTTTGAGCTTACCGACTTGCGCCCGGATTTCCCGGATAAGGCGGTTGGCTTTCTGAATGTTTCGATTTAGCTCGCCTTTCTCGGTGGCAATCCCTTTCTTCTCCATTTGGCAAGCCGCCACGCCCATGTGGACGGTGGGGATTTCATCAATGCCGCGCTCGGCGTTGCTGCGGTGGTCGATACGCTCCGCGCTGCCGTTTCGCTCTAAAAAGTCATTTGCCATATCAGCCCATGCCTTGCGCCATAGGTCGGCGTTCTCCTGCCTGTTCCAGTCCATAAGGTCAACTTTGCGGGTCTTATATCTGCCGCTTGGAAGCCGGATTTTCTCGCCGCTTTCGTCAAGGACATATTCCTTTTTTGACTTTGCCGCCCATGCACCTTTTTCATCAAGAGGGCGCATAGTCAAGAGGATATGGGCGTGGGGGTTGCCGCTTCCTGTATCGTGGATATTGAAGTCGGCACACATTCCTTTGGAAACAAATTGAGAGGAACAGTATTCCCGTACAAGGCGGGTCTGTTCCTCTCTTGAAAGTTCAACAGGCAAGGCAATTTCGATTTCCCTCGCAAGCTGTGAGTTATTCGATTTTTCGGTTTGCTCCACGCTGTTCCATAAGGTAGAACGGTCAGAGAAAGAGGGCGGGGCATGGGGCGGCAGCATGATTTCAGAATGAACCACACCGCCTTTTCTTGTGTAGTCGTGGGTTATTCCGTCCCACTCGTTTGTCAGTTTTTCTCCGGCTCGGTAGGCGGCTGCGGCTACGGCAGATTTGCCTTTCCCTCGGCTGACAATCTTAATGCTGCAATGGTAGATTGCGATAGTATCACCTCCCAGATAGGATAATCAGACTTGTGGAAAGTGAATAGCTTGCAACGCAAGGTGTTCGCTTTCCGCAAGTACACAAAGGGGTAGACAGCGCAAGCTGTCGCAGGGGAAGTGTAGCTTCTCCTGTCTGCGGCAAAGCCGCCATATCAGAGCGCGGGGAAAGTTCCCTGTGCGGAGATAAAGCCCTCGGCAGAGCGCACACGCCCGCAAGGGTGTATAAGTGCGCCCTTTGTTCCAAAGGGATTTATTCGGCGTTCCCGCTTTCGGCTCGTTTTTTCAGATATTCCCGCGCTGGCTCACTGGTTAGGGCAAGCCGGAGAAGCGCGGCGGCTTCCTCGTCAGTCATGGTCTTTGCTTCCGGCACAATGCTCTCAAAGATCGCGCCCCGGACGATAAGGCGGTGGCTGCGTGTTCTGCGTTCCTCTTTGGATAACTTCTGACGCAACATCTTTTCCCGGTTCTCAAACTGCCGGAGTTTCTTCTTTCCGTTCTCAATCTCGGCTTGCAGCTCCTCGCGGGTTTTCTCTCTCGGTTTTGTCATGGGTAGTCGCTCCTTTCTACCTGTCGGCATAGAAAAAGGACAGTCGATTTTCTCGGCTGTCCCTTGTGGGTAGTTTATTTAGTTTTGCTGTGTGCTACTCGACAAATTCTTTTTTAACTATTTATCAATTCTTGCAGTTCATTTACAAAACGGCAGATATGAAATCCGTCACATACTGCATGATGAACTTGAATTGCCAAAGGAAGCATAATTTTCTCATCTTCTTTGTAATATTTCCCCATAGTAAAAATAGGAATTAAATAATTATACCCTTTTTGCAAATTCAAATTAAAACCCTCAAATGTTGACCACGGTATCATAGATACAGTAAAAACATTTTCCGGAACATTTGGTTTTCCTATCATTCCATGATTGCTTCCATACCGTTGTATATCGTTCTCATAAGCCATTGAAAATGCTTCAAAGTCCGGCATATATATAGTCCAAAGGTTGGAAAATGTTTCTGTTTCTTCATGAAATATGGTATAGCTGGGTATCATCTCGTCATATATTCCCAATTCACCCGCTTGATTGATTGCTGTTCTAAACTCCGAATGGCGGTTTACAATCGTTGTAAGATAATAAAGCATTGCGGGATATATCTTCATTCGCTTTTTCTTTATTTGTGTGATATCCACTTTAACGGTCATGCTGTATGTGCAAGGTATATTCGTAAAGTAATGTTCAAAATACTCATTCCGTTTCCAACTATTTTTATCAATTTTTTCAAAAAACATTTTTGCGTCCTCACAAAATAGAATTTGTCGCCATATTTCACTGAGAAAAGTATAGCACAAACCTGTGAACAAATCTACATCATTTCAGCCTATCGGCGGCGTTATTCTCTCTGGCATATCGCCGCGCTGCTTCCCGGCGTTCCTCGCTGTATGGGGCGGTCAGACGGAAAGAGAAACGCCCCTTTGCAATCTCAAACTCCATGCAGCCCGTGCCCGGGTCTGCGTCGGTCTGGCGGCACTGGTCGGGGTGCTGTCCGGCGTAGGCGGTCAGCCTGTTCTTGAGGTCGGTGTTGTGGGTGCGGATATGGATTAGCGGGTCTTTCTCGTCAAACCAAATATCGGTGGTCTTTTCCTGCTTCGTAAGCCCTGTTCTCATAAACTCTCCTTTCTGCGCCCCTGTTACGCAGTAGGGGCATTTTTCGGGTGTTTTTCCCGGCTCTTGACTTGGGGAAAATGAGGATTTTCAAATAGAAATCGCCCGGACAGGGAATGGTTCGTCAGGGCGGCTGTTATCGCAAGATTTCCGTTTTTTCCGGCTCTTGACCGTCAGACGCGGATAAACGCAAACCGTCGGCAAGTATCATTTTGAGCAGCTTGTCGCGGAATGTTTCTGTGCTGCCGGGGTTGAAAAACAGCTCTGCAACAATGGTCTGCCCGTTCCTCTGTGTTGTGATAATACCGTCCGGCTTGGGCGGCGGTGTGAATGTTCCTTTCTTTTCTGTCAATAGGTTTCTCCTTTCTCCGGGCGCGAAAAAGGGATTTCCCATGATTGGAAAATCCCTTTCTGTCGGTGGGTATTCTGTTTTACTGTACGGGTGCGACTGCGACGGCTTGTGCCTTTTTCCTTGCCCGGTATTCCCGCGCTTTCATGCGGTCATACTCCCGCCGCTTTTCAAGGTTTCGCGCCCGGTACTCCCTTGAATATGCCCTGTGGTAAGCGCGGCTCTTTTCCTTTTGGGCTTCTTCGATTTCTTCCCGCATTTGCCGGATTTCCTGCTCGGTCGGCTCTGCAAGCTCTGTCAGTTCATTCTCAAACCTGCCGATATAGTTGAAATATATCCCGATATGCTGGATGGCTTGTCTTGCTCTTTTCTTGTCGCGCTCATGCACTTCAATCCGGCTGATAAACTCGTTGAGAATAGTAGGGGTAAGGTCGGTAAAGTCAGCGTAACGGTCTATCAGCTTTACAAACTTCTGCGCCCGTCCTCCCGCATTTTCAAAAGCGGATAGCTGTTCTTGGAGCGTGGCAAGCTCCGCTTTCAGCGTGTAGTATTCTTCCGAATATTTCTGCGACATCTGCTCATAGCGGTCTTGGGGGATAGTGCCGAGGGCGTTGTCCTCATAAAGCTTGTTCAGCACCTTGTCAATCTGTTCAAGGCGCGTTGTGATTTGCGGGATACGCTTCTGCTGTTTCTTTGTCTGGTCGGTCTGCTGCATGGCAAGGTTCTTTTTCACTAAGGCTTCAAACTCTGCCCGGTTGCTGATAGAATATTCCGCGATTTTCTTCAGTACGTCCGCGACGGTCTGCATGAGTAAATCCGCGTCCATGATGTGCGGGGAATGGCACTTGGGGTTTTTAGCCTTTCCCTTGTGGTACTCGCTGCAATAGGCAACATGCCGCTTGCTGCCGTACCTGTAATCTATGCGAATGTGCATTTTTGAACCGCAGTCTTTACAGAAAAGCAAGCCGGACAGAGGGTGGATTTCTCCGTCCCCATTGGGGCGTCTGACGGGCGCATTTTCCAAAATCCGCTGTACGTTCTCAAAGTCGGCGCGGTCAATAATCGGCTCATGCACGTTTTCTGTGATGTGCCATTGGCTTCGGTCTACATAGTGGTTGTGTTTGTCGCGGAAATGCTTTGTTGTCTTGAAGTTGACAACATCGCCGCAATACTCCTGCCGCGTGAGGATATGGGTCAGCGTGACTTTGTTCCACTTGTAACGGTTATCCTCGTTGAGCGTCTTGTTTTTACAAGTTCCCCGCCCGTGGTCTTTCATGTAGAAAGTGGGCGTTGGGATTTGCGCCTGCGTCAGATATACGGCGATTTGGTTTCTGTTTTTACCGTCCAGAAACAGACGGAAAATAAGGCGTACAACGTCGGCGGCTTCCTCGTCGATTATCCAAAAGTCCTTGTTGTCGGGGTCTTTGATATAGCCATAAGGGGCTTCGGTGGCAATCGGCTTTCCACTTACGCCTTTGGTCTTAATACCCGTTTTCACTTTCTTGCTGATGTCCTTTGCATACCATTCCGACATGATGTTGATAAAAGGGGCAAACTCCAACGTGTCGGGGTTTTCGCTGTCTATGCCGTTGTTGACTGCGATAAAGCGCACGTTGTTCCGTCTGAAAATCTCCATAGCGTTGCCGACTTGGAGATAGTCGCGCCCCCAGCGGGTAAGGTCTTTCATAATGCAGACACCGATTTTCCCGTTTTCCACATCGTCCATCATGCGGGAGTAGGCGGAACGGTCAAAAAATCTGCCGCTTTCGTCGTCGTCAATGTAATGCCGGATATTGGTTAGGTGCTGCCCTCTGGCATAGTTCTCCAAAAATATTTTTTGGTTCTGTATGCTGTTGCTCTCGCCGCCGTCCCTGTCCTCGTCGCCTACGGAAAGGCGGGAGTAAAGGGCTGTGATTTTATTATAGTCGTTCATGTGCATATCCTCCTGCGTCCATAAAGATGTTGTTTACAGTTAAGATTATGCACTCCATCGGGCAGAGCCATACTCGAGGTTGTGCTTAAAATTTTTGGCATTCTTTCCACGGATGTAGACGGCAGCTCGGAAACCTGCACCGCAGATCAAGCCGACCATCAGATCCAGAGGGTGAAGGCTTGGAAGCGGATTTCCGAACGCGACACCCATAGTCGTAAAGAATGACAAAAGCTTTTCGGAAGCATCGGCACCTTCCGCCATGCGCCAAGCTTCTCCCAGATTGGTACAGACCAGACCGATCAGGATATAAGGGAGCGCCCGAATCAGAAACTTTTTCAGTTTCACAGTATCCATACTCATCGTGACTGCTCCCTCTGCTTGTCCCTGGTTGCCACCTTTGCAGGGATGTCTCTGACTGCATCGACTAGCTTGTGCAGCGTCTTGAGAACACTCGGGCGTTTGTTCTTTGTCAGGATCTCTGCGGAATAGGCATTGAACGCCGCCGTCATAGCATCCGTGTCTCTGGCTTTAAAGAACACCAGATACTTCGGTGGAAGCACAGATTTATCCTTGGTGATTGCATAATCGACACCGTATTTTCGGGCATGTTTTTCAAAGCCCTTCAGGTCTGTTTTGGAAATGTCGATATTGGTTACGCCTTGATTCTGACCGATCAGTTCCTGAATGCTCTGCTTGCCGGTGGGCTTTTCATGCTTCAGCGCCGATTCCAGAGACTTCCGCTTGATATACGCAAGTCCTTTCAGGGCCAGCCTGAGAATACCACGGGCAGTCAGCTTGGTCGTACTGATGGCCAAATTCACGGTCCTGTTTTCAACTTCTTCCTGCAAGGATCACCACCTCCTTCGATCGTTTTCATTGGCATCACATTCTCTTACCGGTGGAACCCTCCACCTCCATGATGCCGTCAAGAGTCGTAGCGGGAATACGAAGACGCTTGGCCAGAGCAACATCATCTTTGACCTGCTCATCCATAAAGTCACCGCAGACAACCAGAATGCGGGACCTGCGCAGAAGCTCCGCTGCCATTTCCAGTCTGTCCTTGTGTTCCTGGGGGACCTCATCACGGAAAAGATCCGTATACATGAGCTTCGGGCAGATCGGGGAAAAGCCTGCTTCATACACATTCCGACAAAATTTTCTGGCCATACTCCTGGCTTCGAATTCATCATCACTCCAGTCCGAAGTGATATAAGCGAGTGGTCTAACCATATCTACCTCCTATTTCTCCGATTTGTCAGTGATCGTCGCGTTCCGGCTTCCTGTGCTTCGGCTTAGCCCCGATCTCCTCAGAAGCCTTCGCCTCGGCATTTTCACGGGCTGCCAGCTGTTCCTCCGGAAGCGGAATCGCCATGATGCTGCGCCCCATCCTCATAAACACCTCCGGCTGATGAAACAGATCTTCAAACTTGCCGATCTGCTCCTGCGTGAGGGAACCAAAACTGTCCTCGGTAAGGCCGGTCACCAGGAAAGACCCTGCGATGACATCGTAGATTTCGCCCTTCTCATCACGCAGAGCGCGGTTGAGGGGAAGGCCGTTGATCTTGCCCTCCTCGTTCACGATCAGGCCGACATTGTCCTCGAAGGGATAAACCACTTCGATATCTCCGCCCACCAGCTGTTGAAGATCCTCGAGTCCGGTCTTGGCTTCAATGACCTTCGGATGAGCATGGGGTTCTACCAGAAGCACAGTAATGGTGTCTGCCACCCTGGGATCAGAAGCATCATCCCCAAAAGTCATCGCCGGTTCGTCCGCCAGCATGGCTTCCTCCTTAACGGCCTCGCGGACCTCAAAGGCACGGGCATTTTCAAAGATGTGCTCCTCGCTGTCATAGTGGAAGACATGATCCGAGAGCCTGTCCGCAGGGGCAACTTCGGTTTCATTCACGCTGCGAACCATCGCCTCCAGATAGCTGAGATCCATGCTGCCGTCATCGGCAACAAGCAGAACTTCATGGATTGAAGAAGGGAGAACGTAGAAGTCGCCGCCCAGCGTTTCGGCTGCCTGTTCCAGAAAATCCGGGTACTGGATCGCACAGGCGCCGTTCTGCCCGCCCTCCACAGAGGCCACCCACATGGGCGAAGGCTCATCCGGTGCAAACAACGCAGCGGCATCACCCATCAGGTCACGCATGACATCGGTCATGTTTCGAAGCGTAGCGGGATGGGTCTGAACTGCTGCTTCCAGAGCGTCTTCGTGGAGCTGGTCTGCAGTAATACCGTAAGAACGGAGCATGCTGTCGGTGACGAGGATGCTGGAAATTTCCTTCGCACTGTTGCTCATCTCAAAGCGATACACGATGGCCATATCCTCCACATTACGGTGGGGGATCTCGGAGAGCTTCTCCTCATTTCCAGCGGTCGGAATCATCTGAAGGGTCAGCTTCTCCTTCATCTGCTCATAATCGTTCAGAACACGCTCATCGAACTGAGGCATATGGCTGATCTGATCAGAAATACCATGCGCGATCTGATCCATGACATCATCCATGTTGAAATCCTTGCCGAGATCCTCAAAAAAAACCTTCAGATTCGTGGTTGCCGCGACATTGCTGTCCTTGGGACGTACTGCCATTCCGATATAAGACTCGCCCTGCAGCTTGCTTACCTCCTGAAGGCTGATGTCCAGTTCGGAGAAACGGTCACGCATCTCATCGATGACCTGGGCTTTAAACTGTTCAAAATTCATAGGTCAGTCCTCCTTCTTCGGCAGCCAATAACCGTAAACGGTTCTGCCGGTTTTGTCAGTAATGGTCATAGCGTGCTGATTCAAAAAGAACATAGCGGTAAGAAAATCCACGGCAGTGAGCTCTTCGCATTCGCCCCCGTCATCACTCACTCTGGCGATATACACAGGATCCGTAATCGTGATATCATCCTCGCTTTCCCAGGTATGCTCCATATAGTGAAGGAACAGATTCTCTGCGATCTCAACGCAATGGAACGTCTGCTCATCTTCAAAGCCGGGGAACCTCGACATGGCCTCTTCTTCCTCCATCAGCTGCACACCCTTGCCGGGAACGGCATAGAGAACGGTGGCATCCATATATTCGATGTCATCCTCGTCCCAATCATCGTCCTCTTCCTCGCACTTTTCAGGCTCCTGGGGATCCTTCCCCTGAAACATATTGCAGAGCTTGGTAAGTGCGATGGCGCTGGTGTAGAACACCTCTGCCATCTTTGCAACCTGTACAAGGAACGCATTGGCATCTTCCTCTTTCATGCTGGCCCGCAGATCCTGCATCTGCTTCATCATTTCTTTTTCGTTCATTGATTCGTACTCCTTTTTTGTGTTTTTGATAAAAGAAAAGCACCATCAAAAGAGTTTCTTCTGACAGTGCCTAGGGTACCGGTATTCGATTAGCGCTCCTGATCGCGGGCTTTCTTTTTCTGCCACTGATCCAAAAGCTTGATGATGGTGTCCTGCATCTGCTGTGCCGTGTAGGACCTGGGGAAATACTTCCTCAACTGTTCATTTCGGAAGGTAACCCGTTCAAGATCACCTTTCTTCACCTCGTTCATGATCTCTCTGGCGGAGTCCATGGTGAAAACGCCTTCCTGCGCCAGCTTTTTCAGGCGCTGTGCCTGAGAAAGAGAAGGGGCTGCCTGTACCTCATCCATGGCCTGCATGAAGATCTCCTGTTCCTCCGGTGCAAGATACGAAAGCTCAACAGCCGGGTTAAAGGAGATCTGCTTCTGATCGACCATATCCAGAAGCTCGGGGATCAGATTGGTGAGGCGGATATAGCGCTGGATCTGATTGCGACTTTCTCCGAGTTCCTCAGCCATTGCCTGATCCGTTCGTAACTTTGTCCCAACTTGGGACGAAGTTAAATCATTCCGCTGTCCCTGATGCTTCATCGCCTCCAGTTTCATCTTATACGCAAAAGCTCTCTCACTGGGCAGAATGCTTTCACGCTGAAGGTTGGAATCGACCATGAGCACGGTGGCGGCATCATCATCCATATCCCTGACCAGCACCGGCACTTCCGCAAGGCCTGCCATTTCAGCAGCATGGGCGCGGCGGTGTCCGGAGATGATCTCGTATCCGCCATCCTCCAAAGGTCTTGCGATCAGAGGAGTCAGCACGCCGTACTGGGCAATGCTTTCCGTCGTTCTCAGCATAGCCTCGTCATCGACCACCTTGAACGGATGATCCTTAAAGGGCACCAGCTCACTGATGCTGATATTCTGCACTCGTTCCAGCTGGCTCTCTGCACGGCTCTCATCCGTCTCAAAGATATCATCGTAGCTGGTCAAGCTGATGTTTCCGCCTCTTTTCGGCATTCTGCAACACCTCCTTTGTCAGACTCCGGTAGGCCTCGGCAACCTTGCCGCCGGGATCGTGCTTAAAAATACTCACACCCTCCGCGCTGATCTCCGCTGCACGGACGGAGCGCGGGATATCCGCATCATAGACCTTCAGCTTGCTGCCATAGGTGTCACGGATCAGGGTGCTGATTTCCTTCGCATAGTTCGTGCGGGAATCCACCATGGTCAGAAGGATCCCTTCGATCCTCAACTTCGGATTGATCTGCCTCTTGACCTTGTTGACGGTCTGAAGCAGCTGTTCCAGGCCTTTTGCCGACAGATAATTGGCCTGAACGGGAATGAGCACCTGGTCGGAAGCAGCCAGCGCATTGACGGTAAGCATTCCAAGAGACGGCATGCAGTCCAGCAGAATTTAGTCGTACTGACCCTTTACCGTTTCCAGGTACTGCTTGAGAATGGTCTCGCGGCTCATGGCATTCACCAGAGAGACCTCCAGACCTGACAGCGTGATGTTTGCAGGAACAAGATCCACGCCCTCTTCATGCGACAGGATACCCTCCTTAGGTAAGGGCGGCTGATCCTGCATGATCTTTGCCATCAGGTCGGTAAGTGTGACCGGAAGATCATCCGGTCTGGGATTGCCCAAGGCAATGGTCAAGCTGCCCTGCGGATCCGTATCCACCAGAAGGACCTTCTTGCCCTCGTTTGCCAGGCCGATCCCAAGGTTTTCGCAGGTGGTGGTCTTGCCGGTCCCGCCTTTCTGATTGACCACCGCAATGACGGTTGCTTTATTCGACATTTTTCACCACGCTCCTTCCTCACGTTTCATTTTCAATTTTTTGAATCCTCCTTCCACATAGCCCTGAGACATATCGTGCCGGACAAGCGCATCGTAATACGTGCCTATGGTGATCGGCGCGTTATAGATCGCAGTCAGCATATACTGGCGGATATTTCTGATCTTCGTGGTGTTCTCCTTGAAGCAATCCATCACATAGCGGATGTGTTCGGCATCCAGCTTCATAAACCGGCTGCGAACGACCTCTGCAGGACGATCCTCTGCGGCAATACGAATCATCGGTTTCTTGCTGCAGACCGTTTCAACGATCAGATCCAGAATGTTATCCAGCAGATCCGTATCGTAAGGATAATCCTTCTCTAATTGGCTGATATTGAGATGCTCTGAGAAATAATCATAATATTTCTGATAGGTATCTTTTCCGTCCATCCTTCGATCATTTCCGGAAGGAAGGATAGAATCAGTATCACTATACTCAGTATTATTCATATCAGTATTAGTTCCGTGTCCTTTCGACACTTCCAGAGATGTTCTTTCGACATTTCCAGAAGTGTCATTTTGACATTTCAAGAAATGTCTTTCCACAGGGTCATCCACGGAAATGAAATTCTTCACGTAGATCAGGTTCGGTTTGCCAAGTCCCTGACGCTTTCGCTCGATCAGACCGACCTTTGTTTCCAGATCCGCTAACAGTTGGATGGCTTTTTTGTTTCCGCAGTTCATGTCTGCCATGATCTCTTCGATCGTACAGATGATATACACGCGGCCCTGCTCGTCGATCCAGCCGTTTTTCGCAGAAAGAGGGACCCGATCCAGCAAGATGCC
>OLNM01001169.1_pt1 | contig 20629 bp, 15 predicted proteins | sample 1672391 | NCBI WGS metagenome assembly OLNM01 (sample SAMEA3136680, study PRJEB25190) | human gut metagenome | reverse complement strand
AGATCATCCACGGCGGTGTCGGTGCGATCAATGAATCTGATGTCAATCTTGCATCAGCATCCAATGCGATCATCCCTGCATACCCTTTATCTCTGACTTTTTCCCAGGTGTCCCTGATTTTTTTCACCGCCCCCGGAGCGATCCGGTCATCGGAGTCAATACAAACATTCAATTCCGTATGAATATTCTCATAAGCAGTATTGTGGGCTGTATGCATCCCACCATTTTCTTTATAAATATACTGGATTTCAAATCCATTCTCTTTCTTCTGCCAACTTTGCACCAATTCTGACGTTTGATCTGTAGAACCGTCATCTATAATCAACCATAGAAAGTCCTTACACTCCTGCCTGCACAGACTCTCATAGGTCCGCTGTAAAGTATGAGCTCGGTTATAAGCCGGCGTAAAAACAGTCAAAAAAGCCATTACGATTCTTCTCCGTATTTTTTCAAATAAAAATTCTCCAGTTCTTTTGCTGCCGTTACGATGTCATACCCGGCAGCTTGAATTTCCTCCAGGTGATTTTCTCTCTTTCTGTTCAACTGTGCCGCAATATGTTTTGCCCAATCACATGGCCTATCTGATAATTTCATTGATGTAACCAAACCAGAGGTAATAACACAATCCTTCGGAACCCCATCAGATATAACACATGGCAATCCTGATGCCTGCGCTTCAATCATAGTAACTGGAACCCCTTCATATAAAGACGGAAAAACAAATACATCCATCGCCTGAAGTAAATCCGCCACATCATTACGAACACCTGTGAAAATCACTTTTTCCTCCAATCCCAGAGATTTTGCTTTTTCTTGTATTTGAGTCCTTCCTTCACCATCCCCCACCAAAAGCAATCTGGCATTCGGCACAATGTTCACGCATTCGCTAAAAATGTCCAGCAAAAAAGTATGATTCTTTTGGGCATCAAATCGTCCAACATGACCAATTACCAGATTTTGCTCCACATGAAGCTTCTCACGAATCGTAACCGCCTTCTCAAATGAGTAAGTATAGACAGATGTATTTATTGCATTGTATAAAATTTTATACCGATGCCCCGTAAACATCCAATCTCCGGCATCCTTTCCGCAAGCAAACAACTCCGTTGCAAACTGTGGAATCTTCTTCCTGTAGTGCTGTTTCATGATATATTTGATATTCTTATCCTGATTACTATTATGGCTATGCGCAATACGCACCAGAACCCCGCACTCCTTTGCGCACTCCAGTGCCACAGAACTAAGGCAGTCCTGATGAACATGAACTATCTTATATTCTGGATGCGCATGAAAAAAACTTTTCAGTTTCTCACGATATCCTCTGCTCCACGGAATAAGACGAGACACATGAAAAAGCTTCCCTCCCATGGACAGGATTTCCTGATCATAATCCGCCTCAAAATCACGATGTACTAAAAAGTCAAATTGTACCTTATCACGGTTCATGTGGCGATAATAATTCATCAGCATGGTTTCCAGACCTCCACGCCCCATATAGGTAACCACTTGCAAAACTCTAATCATTCATCTTATCCTTCTCACAAAATTTTCCAGGCAAAATGCATCTGATAATAGAAAAAAAAGCAATAACAAATTACAGCGATAGTTTTCATCAAACGTGCAGACCGCTCGGTGAAAATATGTTTTATCTCCCACGGCAGTAATATGCATTGTGACCATACACTTACATATATGGGCAGCCTACCCAAAAACAGCCCGGATGTTACGGCAGAAATTATGTAGAGTCCACACGCTGCAGCACCAGCTCCGGCTGCAATGTTAATTATTGGATCATTCTCTGCACGAATCTGTTTTAATCCAATCAATGATAAAATTGCCGGAATAGAATACACGAAAACACGAAGTGGATTGGTTCCATCATCGTTCCAGGCCTGATAATCGCCTACCACATTCTTATACTGTGTTTCTGTCAACATAGAATCCATGATATTGGTAAACTGATCAACAAACAGCAGCACAGCCAGACTTGCAAAAATACAAAATACGGTTTTCTTATTCCAGGCCTTTCCCTGTATCATTAAGACGATTGGAATCATCAAAAGTGCTGACTGATGCATCGTAGATGCTAATAGAACAAGAAGAATACTGGGAATATATTTTTTCTTTAAAATAAAAGGAGTAGCAGCATAAACAATAACAACCGCTGTGAACTGCCGGATACCATTAAATGTCCAGGATAAATAATCTGTAGATGCAACAAACAAGAAAACACTGAACCAGTAATCTTCCGAATACTTTCTGCACATCCACATGATCATCAACAGATGGAATGCAGCAAGTAATAAGAAGAAAAGTGTATAAGAATCACCCAAAATACTCTTTTCCAATGCCATCAAAAGATAAAAGCCTTTATCTTTTGTAACAGTTGAAAGATAGTTTCCAATTTTGCCAAACGAAGACGCACATTCCCGAAATGCTCGCTGGTATGCCCCAGTATCTCCAAAATTATCAGATCTAAATCCAGCCCATAAAATATACGGCAAAATCAAGATCAATGCCGCCGGCATTGTCCATCGTTCTACTTTTTTCCCATTTACCAGTTCCTGCTGCTTTGGAACAAAAATTGCTAATACTCCTCCACCCAAAATCCAAATCAGCATCCACCAATAATTTGTTAATATCATATTGTTCTCTCCAGTTTTGCTCTACAATTCGATACACTTATTATTTAAGTAAATCAATTTTGGGGTCTTATTTCAGACTCCGCACCGTCCTCTCCACCACTGCTTCCTTCCGAAATTCTCTCTCCATCTTCTCTCTCCCCCGTTTTCCCATCCTCGCCCGCTCTTCCCTGCTGCAATGCAGCATCTCTTTCATGGCCCGATACAGCATTTCTTTTTTTTTCGCTTCAACCAGAAAGCCGCTTTTTCTATCTTCTACACTTTCCCGGCATCCAGGAATATTGCTTGTGATGACGGGACGGCCCGTTGCGGCAGCTTCCAGCAGGACATTGCTCATTCCTTCGTGGTAACTTGGAAGGACAACGCAGTCTGCTTCTATGTAAAACATTCTCGGATCGGACTGGAAGCCGTAAAAATGGGCGATTCCGCTGTTTTCCAGTTCTTCTACCTGATCTTTGTATTCCTCTTCAAAAAAACCGACCAGATCCAGAATAAAATCTTCATTTTCTTTTTTCAGCCGTCGGACAGTATAAAACAGTTCGTCCATTCCTTTTTCTTTCATAATGCGCCCGAGATACAGGAAATGCATCCTTTTATGATTGGGATAGGGTGCCATTTGATAGCGCTCCAGATTGATTCCGGCTCCTGAGAGGACGACCTGGCGGTCTGCGGAGAGTATTTTTCTTTCCCGAAATTCCCGGGCATTTTCTTCGTTTTCAAAGAAAACCCGTTGTACATTCTGAAACGCAATCCGATATAATACCGTAACAAGACTGGTCAGAACCGGTTTCTGAAAGGCAGTTCCAAGGCCCTGTACATTCGCATAATATGGAATTTTTGTTTTTCGGCAAAGCAGACCTATGTAAATGTTTGGCTTGATGGAATAGGTAAGAACGAGATCCGGCGCTTCTTTTTTCAATAATTTTTTATAACCCAACAGTAATTTTGCTTCTGCAAAAGGATTTACGCCGCGTCGGTTCATGGAGATGGGGATGCATCGAATTCCCATTTTCTGAAAATCTTCTTCGTGACCGACAAACGGCATCGCCAGCACCAATTCATACTCTTTCTGCAATGCTTCTGCCAGCTCTCTGCGAAACTGCCAGAACATATAGGAATGATTCGTTACAATTAAAATTCGCTTTCTCATTGTTCTTTCCTGCTTGTCTGTGAAGTCCTTTTTATATTACTTTTTCCATTACTTATTGTTTTAGATTATACCACTTTTCTCATTTCATGCAATTATTTTTCTCATTATTTTCCAGTATCTTTCTTGTATTTTCGACTAAATCCGTTACATTTCTATCTGTTTTTTCTTTTTTCGCTGTTTGCACGCAAAAAAAGAACAACCATATCTCTATGATTGCTCTTCTCTCATTTCTTTCTATTCGTTTTCTTCCACCATCTGGCACCGCACCGCGTAGCGGGTTCCCAAGCCGTAATTGCAGGTAAACAGGGTCAGATCCCATGCCCCGTCTTCCAGCATCCTGTCTTTTTCTTCCGGGTTCATGACATCGGATGCCACTACGGTGTACTGGAATTCGTTTCCGTCCGCATCGTTGAATTGGATCTCGCTTCCGATCGGCAGGGTTCGGATTCCGCTGAAATGGCGCTGGTAGTTGTGGCCGGCGATAACGAGGTTTTTCTGGTAAAGGGAACCGGCATAGCGGCAGGGGGAGATCTTCAGTTTTTCATCGTCCCAGTCTTCCATGACCGGCAATGACAGGTCGAGGGACGGGATTGTGAGAACTCCGATGTAGTAGTTTCCGTCAATTTTCATGACTGGCATTTCCATGTCGGGGTGGAGGACGTAGTCCGGGAGGCTGGCGGTGGGGTCAGGCTCTGCGGTGTCGGCTGAAGTTTCTGCGGATTCTGCTATTTCTTCTTCCTCTTCTTCTGCCTCGAGCTGTTCTTTTTCGTTCTGCTTCTGCGCGATTTCCTGTTGCAGTTGTTCTACTGTGTTCTGTGCTGCTCGATCTGCGCGTCTGGCGTCCAGGATGTTGTATCCGCTCCAGGCTGCTGCAAGAAAGAGAAGCAGCAGGCCGACACCCATCCAGATGCTTCCGCGGCCTGCTTTTTTGGTTCTTCTCTTATTTTTCATTCTGATTTCCGTTCTTCTTTTCCCATTTTCTTCTGCGGATCCAGCCAATGGAGAATGCTGCAATTCCCGCACACGCCAGAATCGGAACCGGCCACCAGGTCTGTCCGGTGTATGGAAGACTCTTGGATGGAAGCGGGGTCGGCGTATCGGACGGCATCGGGGTGGTGCTCGGGGTTACCGTCGGAGCAGCGCTTGGCGTTGGTGTTGGGGTTTCGCTCGGCGTCGGTGTTTCACTTGGGGTCGGACTTGGTGTTTCGCTTGGCGTTGGTACTGATGTTTCACTCGGCGTCGGTTTCGGCGTTTCACTTGGGGTTGGACTCGGTGTAGCACTTGGCGTTGGTGCCGGGGTTTCGCTTGGCGTCGGCACTGGCGTTTCACTCGGCGTCGGTGCTGGGGTTTCGCTCGGCGTCGGACTCGGTGTCTCGCTTGGCGTTGGTACTGGTGTTTCACTCGGCGTTGGCATCGGTGTCTCGCTTGGCGTTGGGGTCGGCGTTTCACTTGGTGTTGGGGTTGGGGTCGGCGGTACGATTACCTTATTTCGGATTACCCACCGCTTTCCATTTTTCATATTTTCATTTTCGTATGTAACCCGATACGAATCGGATACTTCTTTTTCCACCACGCTCCACTGAAACTCTGCCGGAAGTTTATCCCATGTGTATTTCCAGCCATTTTCTTTATTCAGTGTCTGCGTATCGTACACTTCTCCATTTTTCAGGAGCTGTACTTCGATGCTCTCCGGCCGCTTGTCCTCCTGGCCATCGTCCTCCCAGATCTTCAGGGCTGCGATTTTCGTCGTCGGCTTATCCGGTTTTTTCGTCTTGTCAAATTTCGGATTCAGCGTCACGTTATGATTCCAGGTATCATTTTCCCAGTTCGGAAGTGCCGTAAGGAGCGGGGTCGGCTCATAGGTATACGTCTCATCCTCCGTCTTGCTTCCCAGCACAAGATACAGGCCGGTTCCCAGATTTTCCCATTTCAGATCACCGTTTTCATCGGTCATTCCAATCTGATCCGGGGTGATGGTTCCTTCTGCTTTTCCTTTTTCAGCATAAACAGCCAGTGTCTGAGCTGCTGTTTTCCATCCTTCTGTATCGAGGTTTTCCAGCGATACCGGACAGTCTGCAAATTTTCCGGCAAGGGTAAATTCCCGATTCTCCGTCATATCTGCCACGCGGTACAGACTAAATTCCGCTGCTCCGCCTCCATACTGGATCGCGAGCGACATTCTGTCTGTCTCCTGCGGCCATGCATCTGCCAGAATCTGGCCTGCTCCCAGCAAGAAACACAAAACCAGGCTCATCACCACTCCGGCTAAAGAAATGATTTTTTTCTTTCTTTTCCGCATCCGTTCTTCCTCCCTTAGTAACTCTCTTTTTCTATTTCTTTCTGCGATAACGAATCAGCAGGTAAATCAGCAGAATCAGCAGCATTGGCACGGCTACCAGCGGTGCTACGAGAAGCGGGTCCATCCGCTGTGCTTCGGCTGCCACGTAGATCTGCGGCTTTTCCGTTGTTGCAATTCTGGTTCCACGCACCAGCAGACGGTGTGTGTTGATGCCGTACGGCGTGCAGGTCAGCAGGGTGCAGTAATCCTGGCCGTCTACGATCTGCAGTTTTTCTGTGTCCTCCGGCTCGACGATTGCGATCTGATCAACTTCGTAAGTCAGCACGCGGTTCATCACAGTGATGGTGAAGGTATCACCTTTTTCCAGCTCATCGAGGTTCGTGAAGAGCTTTGCGCTCGGCAGTCCGCGGTGTGCTGAGATGACGGCGTGTGTGCCCGCACCGCCGATTGGCAGGGACGAGCCCTCGAGATGACCGGCTGCGATCTGCAGGGTTCCCTCTTCCGTTCCATGGTAAATGGGCAGTTCCACACCGATTTTTTCGATTGTAATATAACCCATGACGCCGGTTCCGGAGATGTCCAGCGTATCCTCATATCCTGCAACCAGCGACGGATCCGTGAACGCGCCCGGTGTCTCCCGCAGACGGTTATTGTAATCCTCGGCTGCTTCGAAGTATGAGGTGTAGTCTTCCTGTTTCATGTCTTTCATGGATTCCTGATAGGCGGCGATGGCTCGCGTCTGTGTTTTGGAATTCCAGTAGTCGCTGATGGTTGGGTACAGCACTACGGAAAGACCTACGAGAAATACGAATACCAGTATAATTGTAGATAAATGTTTTTTCATGGACCTTTCCCTCTTGCTGTATGGATTTCGTTTTTTTCTCCGCATCCCGCGTACCGCTCTTATCTGGAGCTGTACGCGGGATGCGGAGTGATACATTTCAAATGGGGGATCTGAAATGTGTTGTTGTTTTTGTCAACTAGTTACTTATTGGACATTTTCTTCTTGGTGATCAGAAGAATGGCTGCAACTGCCATGAGGATTCCGCCGACTACGTAGAAGATTGTGGTTCCGATGCCGCCGGTGGACGGAAGAGAGGAACCTTTGCGATTAATAACCTTATTGTTCATATTCTTGCTTTCACTTGTTAATACTGTTTCAGCACCAGTTCCTTCTCCGTTTTCCTTATGTTCAGCTTTAATGATAACTTCAATAGGTTCACATGTATTATATCCTGTTGGTGTCGTTGTCTCTTTTAATACATATTTACCAGCATCAAGTCCTTTAATATCAAATTTACCTGACTTTGTTGCTGATTTCATCTCTACTGCTGTTTCCCCATCTTTGCAAGGTCTGTATTCGTCTAATATGTTGTCATAAACTAACTCAACTTCCGTAGTTCCATCCTCTTTATACAGTCTGAATCCAGCTCCAGCTAACGGCTGATCCTTTTCATCGTATTTTGTGTTATTAATCTGATAGGAGAATACCCATACGGAATCTTCCGGTGTCTTTCCAAGTTCTTCCTCTCCACTTGCATTTGGATTGTTAGAATACTCAAGATAAACTGTGTTTTTGTTTGTGGTACCACCGCTTTCTGCATTAACTTTTGCTTTTTCATTTAAATGTGCAGAATAAATCACTTCTACTTTTACATCATTTGTACCCAAAGCAACTCCGGAAATGTCCTTAACATTATCAATTGTAAGACTCCAGTTTCCGCCCGCCTGGCCATTGTTCGCTGTAACTCCATATTTTGAAACGTCAATTTCAGCCCCGCCAACTGTTACACTGTCAATTTTTTCAAATGTTACACCCTCAGACATTGTATCCGTAAATTTCACCGTATACTTTGGATACGCTGCATAATCAGTATCCTTTGGAAGAGTTGCAATTAATTTAAACTTAAAGCTTTCATTGATTGCACGATCAGCTGATTCTCCCCATCCATCTGTACTTCCTTTTTCCGCATCCGCTTTTTCATCCAATACCTGTTTATCAACAGTCGGTTTTACGGTTTTTGGAGTTACTGTAATATCACCAGCAACCTGGACAACATATGTTGTGTAGGCGTCATTTTTTCCGGCCTGGCTTCCGTCTACGTCTTTGATCAGATAATATCCTGCTGGAACACTTACTTCTTTATTTTTCCCTGTTTCAAAAACGTTCTTCTCATTAAGCACAGCATATTTTTTAATTTCCGTTAATTTTTCTGTTTCGCTTTTAGAATTTACGTTTTTTAAATTCGTCAGTATTGTTTCCTCTACATCCATTCCTAATGTTCCAGTTCCATTTTTACCCCATTTTACATTGGATAAGCTTCCATCTGTTGCATAGGTTCCGGTAAAAATCTGATAAATTTCATAAGTATGATCATTCTTCGGTAATGTGATCGTATATGTTGCTGCATCATCTGCAAATACACTGACGCTCATTGCAAACACCATAACCACTGCCAGCAGCAGTCCAAAAAGTTTCTTCAAGTGCTTCATCTTTTCTTCCTCCTTCACAGTACACTTTACTCTCTTCTCTCTTTTCATTTCTCGATTCACCCTGATAAACCGCGATCCCCCTTCTTGCTTTTTTTCTTTTTATATACAAGCCCAGCTGCCAGCATCATTGCCAGTCCGCCTGCTGTATAAACGTTTGTTCCGGGGCCTCCGGTTTGGGGGAGGGTGTATTGACCTGGTTTTCTGCGGTTGATTGCCACAATTTCTTTATCGCCAAGTCCCACTCCGTTGTTGTTTCGATAGGTGACGTCATAGCCGCCTGGCACGCCAACTTCCTCGATGGTATAGTAATATGGATTTCCATCCGCATCGTTTTCTTCCAGATCCGGATACAATGTGTGATCCCATGTGAAGCTCCAATTGTTGGATTGATTTAAGGTAACGGACGTACCTATCGCTTTTTTGCTTTCCAGTATGGTGTCATAGCCCTCTTCGATATCATCGCCTTCGATCTCCGCTCCTTTAAGTCCCCAGCCCCATGTTGGCAATTGGGAATTTTCCTCATACGGATTGATTTCAATCGTCTCTTCCTGACTTACCGTTATCGTCTTGGAATAATCGTCAATTACCCCATCGCTCTTGACTTTTTGAAATCCATGTTCTTCCAGAATCTGTGCCAGAAGCGGATTATTATTCCAATCCTGGACTTTCAGGATCAGATTCACGGTTCCATCCTGTTTTACATATACCGTCTTTTCGAACATGTCATTGCCATTTACTGCCTTAAAAGTAACCCTGTTTCCTTTATGTACGGTCTTCTGCTGGTACAGCTGCACCTGAATCTCCGGACAATTCGAAGGATCCGAAATCTCATTTCCGTCTGCATCCTGCCAGATTTTTCTTGCGCTGACGCCCTGGAACTTGTTCTTTACAATCAGTGATGCCTCGACACTCGAGCCATAATACTTCTTCTCACCGTCTCTGCCCTTCTGCACGGCCTGATCCATCAGCTGCCTGATTGCATTGATTTCATTTTCCGTCTGATTCTTTTTCAGGAATACAAAGTAATATGGAATTCCATTTTTTTCATATCCCGTCGGTGCTTCGATCTCTGTCAGACGGTAAATTGTATTTTCTTTCAATACCGTGCTCTGCGATTCATCCAGGGCGGATTCGAATTTCAGGATTCCACTCGTTCCGGTAACATAAACCGTCTGACCATTTTCCGTCATTTTGGTACCGTCACCTGCCAGTGCAGCCTCCGTTGGCTGAAATATCTGTTTATCCGGATCATATTCTTCCAGTGTAAACTTTGCTCCTTCCAGCTTGGTGGAAATATCATCCGCATCAACCTTTGAGATTGTAATGCTTCCATGATGTACGCTTGCACCGGACTGGTTGCTCTGCAGGCTTGTGCTGACATTGGATGCCGTCTCACCTGCAAATTTAATCTCATTGCTGATTTTCGGCTCATTTTTGCTTCCGCGTTCAAAGGAGTACGTATAACTCAGTACAAAAGCTTCTTCGTCCGGAATCGTTATTTTCAGACTCGGCCGGTTTCCGGTTCCGTTATCCACGCTGTTCTCATCATACGTTGTCTGATACAGCGAACGGTCTACCAGCTGGCCTTTGTTTCCTTCTACATCCGCATCATAGTAATAAAGTTTTACGCTCTCCAGATCCAGATATGCTTTCACATTGCTGTCATCTGAGGAAAGCTGGTCCGTCAGTTCAATCGTATCTCCTTTGGTATTCAGATCCTTCTTCGCCGGGTTAATGACAACATTATACTCAATCGCATCAGTATACCGTTCCACGCCATTCACCGTTTCTTTTTTCTGAACGGCACTCTTGCTGACATTTTTCACTTCTCTGTCGCCTACCGTCGTCGTAACTTTCTTCGTTACTTCTCCCCAGCTCGCGGTATTATCGTACTGTTTTGTCGTCAGTCCCGGATCTTTCCAGTCGATATCATCCTTGATTTTTACTTTATACCAGATACTGAACGAATGGGGTGCTTGACTGCAGGTGTTGTATCCGCCCGGTATCGTCACCGTCAATGTCTGTCCATTCACAACTTTCTTCGCAGTAGATAAATTATAATTTCCACAACTATCCCAGTTATTTCCCCAGTCACCAAAATCATTCCATTTATTGTAAAAATTTACCGTGACATCCGGTGTTCCATCTTCATTTTCTTCAAATGCAAGGTTGGAATCTCCCAGTTCATCCGTGATGACAATATCTTCATTCTGATCTGCTCTCGTGGAAATCAGAATTCGGTAATACAGATAACCATCGCTGATATTTTCATATTTGACGGAAAGATCTCCTGTTTGATACTTGAGATTTCCATAATTATCTTTATAACCAACCTGTTTGATCATCTGCTCCAGAATCTCATGTGTATGTTCTGTCGTGCTTTCTTTCTCACCGTAGATTCCTTTGTTCTGGAATTTCCACTTCATTCCTTCCTGCATTTCACTGTAATCCACATGCGTACGATACTGATATTCCAGATATTTTCCGTTTATCTTCTCACCCTTTTTTGTAACACTTACGGTAAAATATCTGACCTCTGATGTACTATCATCCGCCTGAATTTCCGCTTTTTTCTGTTCATCTTCATAGAAATGAATGGAAATATCATAGCCCTTTGCAACAGCCTCCTCGTAGGTCAGTTTTGTATTGTCCTCTAATGTAAAACTGAAGCTTTCTTTCAGCTGCTTCATCAGTTCCGATGCAATGCCATAATGTGGATTTTTTCCGTCAGCCGTTACAACGGTATTTCCATTCTGATCCTTCGTATCAAGAATCTTGTCTTCATACAGAATCTCTGTTGTTCCTTTTTCCGGCAGCGTCATTCTGGTTTTCCACTCATACAGTGTCTCTCCATTCTCCGTTGTTTCTTCTTTGGAAAACCATTTTGATACATCTCCTGGACGAAGTTTTACACCAACCATTGCATCGTCACGATACGGTCCATCGTCACCCTTTTCGATAGATGCTGTATTTTTCAGATTGTGTGTCTCATCATTCTGAATATCCGGCACTGTTGTTTTATAGGAGATGGTATACGCCTCGTTTCCTGCTCCCTCTGGAAATACAAATCCATCTAACTTGTCGATCATATTGTTTCCCTTCAGACTCGGACTGATCGAAATGCTTTCTCCCGGAGCCAGTTCTGTTCCGTTCGGAAGAATATCCTTCAGTTCATATCCATCCAGACTCGTTGACTTGTCTCCGTTGACTTTGATGGTCCAGTTGATCACTTTCTTATCCGAATCATACCATCCGCTCTTTTCCATCATGGTATGCGGAACTTTTGTTTCATCATACGTCCACTTATTTTTATCCTTGGTGTATACCCCTGCGCTGTTTCCTACGGAACCGCCGCCGGCTGCATTTTCCTGTGTGATGTCTACCGTGTACGTGACTTCATATTTCTCGTTCTTCCCGAGCGGATCCAGATCTTTCACTTCAAAATACGGCTTTCCGTCTGAACCCTTTCCCACATCCGGCACGGTATTCACTATCGTTTCTGTTCCGTCTCCGCTCACTTTCTTGATAGTAAATTTTCCATCATATCCGGCCTGAAGGTTATCTTCTCCCTGTGTCAGATTCAGGATATCTTTGATGGATACTTTTTCATCGAATGTTCCCGACTCGCTCCATGCGGTTACCGTGTAAGTGATTGATTTTCCGTCATCACTCAGCTTTCCATCTTTTGAAATATTCAAATCATATTTACTTTTATCTTTTTCAATGGTAATCTGATCGTTTGATCCAGGGAAAACAATTGTTTCGGAATCGTCTGTTCCTGTTTTATTTACCGTACCTTCACAGAAAATGTCTCCGGCAAAGCTCTGTTTCGGATCAAATACCGTTCTGTCCAGTGAAATGGTTACCAGTCCGTCTTTATCAATGGTATAGTGGCCTACTGTTTTACCATTCTGCATGACCGGACCCGTCATTTCATTTTCGAATTTAAAGTTCTTCGGAATCTGATAAAGCAGTTCCGTAACATCGTCCGGAATACCGCCGTTGATCAGGTATTCAATATCTATTTTTACTTTGTCACCCTCAGTTAAGGTTTCGCCGTCGCCGAGCGTCTTCCATTCACCATTGACTAATTTTTCAATTCCAACTTTTTTTACATTATAATCAATCAGATTTGCAGATGATCCTGCCTGTACCGCTATGCTTTCTTTTGCCTTCTGCTCCGCCTCCGGCACCGCATCATCCGCCGCTGTACTTTCATTTCCTGTACTTTCATTTCCTGTGCTTTCCTTTTCTGTGCTTTCCTTTTCTGCGTTTTCCTCCGGCTGTCCTTCCGCCGCGGCCGTCTCACCTTCCTTCGCCTCTGGATTCACCGCCATCTCCCCATATCCGACGATCTTCTCATCGTCCGCCGTATACGTCATCTCCGCAACGACATCCGCGCCGTCTTTCTCGCAGTCGCCTTCTATGGTTTTGATCTGTTTTCCGTCCTCACTGGTTTTTTCCACAACGCCCACACGCTCTGCCCTGCCGTCCTCATCTTTGTCGAGGAAAACGATATCTCCGGCCTTCGCCGTGTACGCTTTGTCGTGATACAGCCCTTTTTCGTTCAATGCCGTCGTCCATGCATACGCTCCCGCTGCATACGGCACCGCGCTTTCCGGAACGCCGGCGTATTTGAGGCAGAAGGAAACAAACATTGCGCTCCAGTCGCCGTAGTCATTTCCGTACCAGGCGCCATACCTGGTATAACCTTTGTGTGACGTTCCGTCACTCTCGGAAAGCTGATAATTCTTTGTGCTCTCAGCATATCCAAGCTGCGATGCGGCAACTTTCACCACATTTTCTGCCCAGCCGCCGCCAAGGTCTGCGGGAAGTGTTTTTTCCCAGTCGGCCGCGGTTTCCACATCCGCCTGATTGTCGGAATAACATTCCGCAGTATGAATATGCTCTTCTTTTCCGCAGGTCAGCTCTTTCGTATAACAGCTCTCGCTGTGCGTATGCCCTTCTGTTTCCGGCTTGTCACACGCCAGCACCTCCGCGGTCTGATAACATGTCCCGTCATGCGTATGCTCCGTCTCCAAACAGATCAGGTTTCCTTCCTCGTCGTAGCACTCGTCACCGTGTGTATGCTCTTTTTCTGTACAGATAAGCGTTTTCTCTTCTGCATAACACCCGGCCTCTTTTGAATGGTGATGACCTTCGGTTTCTTCCAGCCCGCACGTCAGCACCTCCGTATAACACGCTTCGCTGTGCTGATGCTCTTCCTTTCCGCAGAACGCTTCGTTCGTCATCGCAATTCCGTCGGATTTCAGACGCCATGTCACGCTTCCCGAAACCAGAAGGGAAAGTACGACAAACAGGGCGATTGCTTTTCTTCTTTTCTGATGATCCCGGTGGAACTTGCGGATATACCGGTCCAGTATCTCTCTCATATGCTCCTCCCTCTCTTTAGTGTACCAGCGATATATGTTTCAGCGGCCAGATCCGCAGCAGAATTTTTCCTGTAATCTGGTCTTTTTCAATGCTTCCAATCACCGAACTCCGGCTGTCGATCGACGTTGACCGGTGGTCTCCCATCACGAAATACCGGTTGTCCGGCACCTGATAAGGAAAAGTCAGATCGCACTCGCCAAGGCTCTTTCCGGATACGTACGGCTCATCGATTTCTTCATCATTCACCAAAACCGTGCCGTCCTCTTTGATGTCAATCCAGTCACCGGGCAGTCCGATGACGCGTTTCAACAGTAATTTATTCTGATAATAGAACCCGCATAAGTCTCCTCGGTTTATGCTTGATTTCTTTGTCAGGACAATAATATCTCCGTCATAAAGCGTCGGCTCCATGCTCGTTCCCGTCACCTGCAGTACCGGCAGAAACAGCGTTGCAGCAAGAACTGCGATTGCGGCCACTGCCAGCAGCGAAAAACACGTACCGCGCAGTGCATTTCCGTACTCTTTCCTGCGTTTTAAGCGGTTTCTCTCTTTTTCTACCTCTGCAAGATCCGGTACGGATGAAATCCTCCGTCTCTGCTCTTCCACTTTTGTCTCCTCCTGCGTCTTATCTTTCTTCTGTCTGTTTTTTCGCATCCGCGATGATCCGTCCGGCCTCTTCCTTCGCCTCGTTCACGATCCGTTCTGCTTCCCGTTCGGCCTCTTCTTTTACTGCCGCCACGGATGCCAGATAATCGTCTGCCGTCCGCTGTGCCGTATCAAAAATATGATTTAATCCTGCTACTGCTTCTGCAATGGACCCTGCGTTTTCCACTACGACCTTCCGTTCCTCGAGTTTCTTCCGCAGCTCCTGGTTTTCCTGTTTCAGTTCTTCTTCGTTTTGTTCCAGCGCGTAGATAATTTCGATCAGCTCTACGCGGTTCATTCTTCTCAGCTCTTTCTGCGCCATGGGGTTCTGTCCTCGGTGTTATCTCTTTATTTTGTTACGCTCATCTTTCCGTACCAGAATATGTAACTATTTGTAACGTTATTATACAACCCGATTTGTGCTTTTTCAACCCTGCTTTTGTACTTTTTCAATACCATACCTTTTTTGTACATGTTGCGATAAACCATTTTTTTTATTTGGAACTTTTATCTATGGATCCTTTTCTATGCAGAAACAGGGCAGAACGTTTTGTTTTTTCCACACGTTCTGCCCTGTTTTTCCTTTCGGTTTTAATGATTTACTTTCGCTTTCTGCATCTGTTTTTCCATCATTCCCTCATGAATTCCATCCTGCCGCCGTACCGCGCCGGCTGTCTTACAGAGGCATTCGAGATCCATTCCTAATGCAATGTGATGCACATAATATCCGTCCAGTTCCGCTTTCTCCCGGATCGGAAGTTCATCCCGCCCATGGATCTGTGCCCAGCCGGTGAGGCCCGGACGGACACTGTTTGCGCCGTACCGCTCCCGCTCAGAGATCAGATCCTCCTGATTCCAGAGCGCCGGACGCGGACCGACGAGCGCCATGTCGCCTTTTAAAATATTGAAGAGCTGCGGCAGCTCATCGAGGGATGTTTTCCTGAGAAAGCGTCCGACTCTTGTGATAAAGAGATCGGGATGGTTCAGCAGATGCGTCGGCATATCATGCGGCGTGTCGATACGCATCGTGCGGAACTTGTATATGTAAAAATACTGCCCGTTCCGGCCCACCCGCTTCTGCCGGAACAGCACCGGTCCCGGAGAATCCAGGCGGACTGCAATGCCGACTCCCAGCAGCAGCCACGATAATGCTGCCGTTCCCACAAGCGCCAGCAGACGGTCCAACAGATTTTTCAGATACTTTTGATAAACTCCTTTTTTCTTCTCCCTCATGCTTTTCCTCCCTGCTCCCTTGCTGTCCGGTCACTGTTCCGGCGTTCCTTCTCTTTCCCATAGCCGTACTTTCCGTAACCATATTTTCCATACCCGTAGCTGCCATAGCTGCTGTATCCGTAGCCCGTCGTGCCCTCCTGCACGCCGTTCAGCACATAGCCGCAGACCGGAATCTGTGAATCCTCGAAAAATTCCAGCGCGCGCCGGACTTCCCGGTCTTTCGTTGTTCCCTGATGTACCACGAGAACTGCTCCGTCGGCAATTCCGCCGAACAGTGCCGCATCCGAAAGCACTCCGCACGGCGGCGTGTCGATGATCAGAAGATCGGCCTCTTCTTTCAGGCTTTCGATCATGGTCTTCATCCGTACCGAGCGCAGCAGCCCTGCAGGATTCTGCGTGCTTCCCGCTCCCGGCAGGATTTTCAGCGTCAGATCCCGGCAATCGGTAAGTGCCTCCTCCCAATCCATCTGTCCCTTCAGCACGGCAGCAATTCCACGCTCTTTCCGTCCGATCAGTCCCATACACTTCATCACCGAAGGATTCCGCAGATCTCCGTCCAGCAGTACTACGCGGTATTTCTTCTTCGCGAACGCCTCCGCCAGGTTCACGGCAGCCGTCGTCTTTCCCTCCCCCGGCACGGCACTCGTCACAAGAAGGACCGGACAGTCACTTTTTCCAATTATTCTGTCCTCCATCCTTGTCCGGATCAGCTGCACCGCCTCTTTGAAGGCATCCGGCACTTTTGGATTGCAGATGGTAATGGTCTGTTCCTTTACGCTGCTTCTTTTTTTGATCTTCGCCTGCGGCAGATTTCCAAGGAATGCCGCATTCGTCAGCTTCTTAATATCATCCGCCCAATGGATGGTTTTTCTTGTTCTCACATAGAGGAACAGCAGCAGGAAGGCCGCTGCAAGTCCTGCTGCTGCACCATACGTGCCGGCCCGCAACGCATCCTGGCTGTTAACCGGCACTGCCGGAACACCGCTTTCATCCACCACCGTCAGTGTCGTCGCACCAATGATATACTCTGCCACCTCCGGATAATTCGTGATAACGGATTTCATCACCCGATACGCCGTCTCCGGTGACGCGTCCCGCACACGGATAGTAAAAAGATTGGTATTTTCCATCACGCTCGCCTGAATTTCTGATGTCACCGCCCCGATTCCAAGATCCCGCGCTACAACATCCTTCAGTACGCCGCTTGTCACAAGATACGGAAAGGTCTTTCCAAGCTGCTCTGCCGTTACATTATCGTAATAAGAATAACCAACCGCACGGTTCGATCCGACCACAAACGATGTATATGCCTCATAGACCGGCTGATACCGCAGCTTTGCCGTCAGAAAGGAGCCGCCTCCTGCAAGGATTACAAGTGCCAGCACACCAAAGAAAAATTTCTGGAACGCCTGGAAATACTCCGCCAGAAAGGCGATCAGATCTATTTTCTCCGGTTCCGCTGCGGAATATGTTTCATACGTTTCTCTGTTCATGCTCTTTTGCTCCCTCTCATCGTTCTGCCCTGCTATAGGCGCCGTATCCGTAACCGTAACCATAGCTGCCTCCGATCCGCTCGCCGAATCCCGGATAAACATTGCCGAACACACAGCCGATGACCTTTTCTTCTTTCTGATTCAGCGCGTCGATGGCATCGTTGATGTCCCGTGTCAGCACGCCGTCCTGCCGAACGGCAAGAACCGCACCATCAGCCAGCTCCACAAGCTCCTCCGCATCCGCGGCCGCGCCCATCGGCGGCGTATCCAGAATAATATAATCCATGTTTGTCCGGCACGTATCCAGAATCCGCCGGAAAATTTCACCACCGACTGCTTCCGACGGTTCCTCCAGCCGTTCCCGGCAGATGCCCATGTAAACATTCGTGTCCTTGTATTTTTCAAAAACGCTGGACGCCGACTCCTTTCCGACTGCTACCTGTCCGAAATCTTTTCCGGCCTTTTGCGGCAGTTCAAAAATCTTATACAGCGCCGGCTGACGAAAATCACAGTCCAGCAGAAGGACACGGTTCTGTTCCTCTGAAAGGGCAAGCGCCAGATTGGCGGCAAGCGTCGACTTTCCTTCATTTTCCGCCACACTGGTCACCAGCAGCACTTTTCCCCCTCTCCGGTCGAGTCTTCCGCGCACACGGGAAGCAATGCGCTTCAGGGATTCCACATAGGGAAAGCTCCGCGCCGGATTCGTGATCAGCATGGAGCTGTTTTTCCTCTTTTTTTCATGGTACACGGTTCCCAGCAGATCCGCATCAATCTTGCGGCCAAATTCCGTTTCATTTTTGACGGTATCCCGCAGAAAGGAAAAGAAGCCCACCAGCGCCGCCGTACCAAGCGCGGCCGCCAGAAATGCCATTGCAGCGTACTTTTCCGTCGGAATCCGGTTCGACGGATTGCCGGAAACCTGCGGCTGCTGCAGAGTCTCCAATACTACATTGGGAATAATATAATCTGAAATGGTTGTGTAATTCTTCAGCACCGACCGCAGTACCCGAAAGGCTGTTTCCGGCGAATCGGCTGTCACGGAAAGCTCCATTAAATTGGATTCCGGCACAATTGAAGCGCTCATGTCCGCCGGAAAGGATGAGCATCCCAGCTCCTCCATCACTTTTTTCTTTAAAATATTGTTTTCCAGAATCGCCTGAAATTTCTGCGTCATCTCATACGTCGCAGAAAGGCTCGATGCTGCATTTGCATTCTCGCCGCGCCCCATCACGGCAAACGTGGTTTTCACCGTGTACTGATCCCGATGGACTGCCGTCAGCACCGTGTAGGTTATCATCGCCGCCGAACAGGCAATCAGAAGGATGATCCACCAGTTTTTTGCCATATCACACAGAATGCTCCGAAGATCCCAGTCTGCTTCGCCGTTCTGTCCGTTTCCTGTTCTGTCGTATTCTCCCATCTGGAACCTCCTCATTCATTGACGCAGACGATCAGGCGGATGGAGCTTGTCTGTCCCTCCTCCGATGTCACAGTATACGTTACTTCATAGACACCTTCCTTTCCGGTGTCAACCGGATTCTCTATGGAAAGTTTTTCTTCCCCAAGGATCTCGTCTTCCGCGGAAACCGCGTGAAGTTCATCGTCCTCTCCTTTTTCATACGTCATCTGATCCACATTTACCTGCTCCAGATAATCCTTCGGATCAAACGCCTGCTGCAGTTCCAGATGGATCAGATATTCGCTTAACGTAATCTGCGGCTTTCCGCTCTCCTCGGCCGGATCGTAGAGTTCTACCGTCACCGGAAGACTCGTCACATCCCCGGCACGGTTGGCAGCAGAATACGTTACCTGATACAGCCCGGGCGTGCTGCTGATCTCATCCTGATACAAGAGCCGGATGCGGTCCGTAATCGTTCCGTCCAGACAGTCCTCTGCGGAAAGTCCTTCCGTCAGGTCATCTGCATTCACACTGAACCGGAGCGGCCCATCCAGAGAAAAGACCGGCGATGTATAGTCGTTATAGACCATTTCCCGTTCCGCGTGGGTGACATTGTTGTCCGAATCAAAGGCAACGATGCTGATTTTCCGCCGCCCTTTTTCGATAAAGTTGGAAATATGTTCTACCGCAAGCGAATCCGTCACATCGCCGTCCTTCGCATCGTACGCCGTCATGCCGGACAGAAGCTCCGCCTCATCCGCGTGGATACTGACCGAAATTTCACTGTTATCCATCGAAATCTCTGGCCCTTTCCCGTCTTTTCCGGTTCTCTGCCGCATCAGGCACCCGCCAAACGCGAGCGATGAGGCAAGAAATAAAATCAGAACAGCCGCTCTCATTTTGTGCATATCCTTTTGATGTCTCCTTTCGTTTTTCAGACAAACCAGCGTCTTTTCCGCCTTCGTTCCGGAGACGGCTCATACAGAACCGGCCGGTTCTCCAGAATTCTCCTCGGATTTACCTTCAGCAGAAGCTCCGCATACGATTCACCGTACCACTCCGACAGAAATTCCCGGATCGGTCTCATGTCCGGTGTCCGGTAATTGGCGCGGTGGGCATCGCTTGCCGCACAGCCTGCCAGACGGTTTTCCAGCAGATACTGTGCTGTCCGCTCTGCTTCTTTTCCAAATCTTCCAAATACGCTTCCTTTGTTCATCTGCAGAACTGCGCCCATTTCCCGGAACTCATACAGAAGCTCCGGCGAATCCTGCACGCAGAAATACCGCTCCGGATGTGCCAGCACCGGGATCTTTCCCATGGCCGGAAATTCCATCAGCCGCCTTCTGATCCCGTCCGGTGCCATGTCAAACGGCACCTCGATCAGATAATAGCGGCTTTCATGAAGCGGTATCAGCTTTCTCTCTTTGATTTTTTCGTTAAGCGGCCCGATGCTCATAATTTCCATGCCGCGCACCAGGCTGATCGGGATGTGTTCCTTCCGGATTTCCTGTTCCAGACGGTAAAACAGCTCCAAAAGCTGCTCCGAATCGTAATTGACATACCCATCCTCCACGCCTTCGATTCCCGTCTGGTTTGCATGCGGTGTCACAGCAAGGATACGCACTCCGCTCTTTGCCGCAATTTCCGCCATCTCAAGGGATGTGGACAGATTCGGGGAACCGTCGTCAACCCCCGGCAGAATATGTATATGAAGGTCCGTCATGCTTCTTTTCTCCTTCGTACTGATATTCCGGCACCATTCTCTTTACCCTCTCGCAGATGTCCGGACATTCGTTTTCCGCCGCCCGCTCGAGTTCTTTCATCTTTTTTCGGAATACCGTCTCATCAAATGCAATCTGCCGTCCGATAAAAATGCGGCTG
>OLNM01001163.1_pt1 | contig 20682 bp, 27 predicted proteins | sample 1672391 | NCBI WGS metagenome assembly OLNM01 (sample SAMEA3136680, study PRJEB25190) | human gut metagenome | reverse complement strand
TCTTTTTGTAGATTTATTATAGTCTTAATTTCATTTATTTTCCGTGATTACATCACCATACCTCATTAACTTAACTTCTTGCCATACCATCTACACTTAATATAACACCTGTAATGTAACTCGCCTCATCTGAAGCAAGAAACACAAACGCATTGGCAATATCTTCTGGCTGTCCAAGACGACGCAATGGAATTCTTTCAATCATAGGTTCGATAACTTCCTTTGGCACGGCCTTCATCATATCAGTTTCTGTAATCCCAGGTGCAACAGCATTAACACGAATACCTTTAGGTCCTAGTTCTCTTGCTAATGATACAGTCAATCCGTTTACTGCAAACTTCGATGCCGGATAAGCAAACCCACTTGGCTGTCCCGAAATACTCACCATGGAAGAAGTTGAGAGAATGACCCCCTTGCCTCTTGCCACCATACATTCTGCTGCTACACGAGTAGTATTAAATACTCCTTTTACATTTAGATCCATGACTTTATCAAAAGTCTCCTCTGTATAATCCATAAATGAGGTGTTTTCTGAAATCCCTGCATTATTTACCAGTATGTCGACACATCCATATTTTTCAGTTGCCTCTTTAAAAGCCTTTCTGACAGACTCCATGCTTGCCAGATTTGGACTAATTCCAGCAACTATTGCATTGGGATATTTTTCTTTTAACTTATCTACAGCAACATCTGCCGATTCCTGTGAACTTGCTGCCAACACAACTGAAGCACCTTCCTTCAAGAATTTATCAGCTGTAGCAAATCCTATACCACGGCTTCCACCCGTAATGATTGCAACTTTATCTTTTAATCTCATTTAGACTACCTCCTTACTTAGTTTCTAACTACATTATAAGCAAAAGGTAGATTATTTTCTGTGATATCATCACAAAATATCGCAATAAAAAACCCTGTTGCTCACGCACCAGGGTTTTGGTTTATCCATCCGTATTTAACAAAAGATTAGGCTTCTATTCTCCTGTCCGCCTACAAGACGGATTACATCAACAGCGAGTTTTCCATAATCCCTTACAGGTTCAGTCATCTTCCTGATCCTCCTTTTTCGTTTTGATCCTTCTTTTCATGTTTTACCACTCTTCTTTTACAAAAGGCTGTTTCACCCATCCTTCGCTCCACGGAGAGGATTGGTCAATATGCCCCACCAATTCCTCGAAATACCATTTTCCGTCAATTTTCACAAATTTATCATGATATTTTCCTGCAAGGATGCTTTTCCTGTGTTCCTCATTTGTCATAATACTTGTTACCTCCTGTTCATTTATTTTATTTGCATTGTTCTTCCCAAAAATATACTGCATCATTGATCCAGCCCTCTGCCACAGTTCCAGTGCCAAGACCAAATCCATGAGGAAGTCCTTCATAGGAATGAAACTCCGTTGGAATGCCAATGGCATCAAGGCTCTGCATTCTGGACTGCATCGTTCTCCAACTTGCAATACCATCACTTGTCCCAACACACGCATAGGTTGGTGCGTCCTTTTCAGACACGGTACTATAACCGGTATACTGCATGATTACAGCTGCCGCTTGGGGAATATCTTCCCTTCCAAAATAAGGAAGCACATCTCCATTTCCAAGTGTTGCAGCCATCCTTGCTCCGGCAGAACCGCCCCATAAGGAATAATTCTCAGGATAAACATCCAATTCTTCTGCATGGTCATAGATGAAACTGATTGCCTTTGCCAGATCCGTATAGGGATCATCCGGTCGGTAAATCAATGCAAAGCTGTTGTATCCCATTTTTGATAATTCCAGTGCATGGGGAAAGCTGTCATGCATTGCTCCCACATACATAAAACCGCCTCCGGCATTTGCTACTGCAAATTTCTCTCCAGGATTCCCCCGAAAGAAGAATATTCCTGTATCTTCCTTGGATGGATCCTCTGCTTTCTCTTCCTTTGTGTAAATATCATAAAAAATCTGCTCTCCAGACACTGCCTGGTCATGAAGTGTCTGTATGATTTCCACTGTCTTATCCGCATCAATGTAGTTATACCAGACATAAATACTGCTACTGCTGATTTCTTCCAATGACATATCCCCTGACACAGCACGGTCTACTGGAAACAAAAGCCTTCCAAAATCACCAAAATAGGAATCATTTATTACATCTTCCACAGTGGAAGATAACGTATATCTGGTGGAATCATCTCGATTATCCACTGTAGCCTCCTCTGTATTTTTTGTAGTGTTTTCCTCTGTTTCTGCCACTATCGCATTTTCAATAGTACTATCTGCCTTTTCTTCCCCTGCAGATTCATTCTTTCCGCATGCAGAAATTGCAAGACTAAGAGCAAACAGTATGAATAAACCACAAACTCTCTTTATTTTCTTTCCATATTTCATAGATTTTTTGCATATTCTCCAATTTCACTGGCATATGTGTATTTGCAGATGTTCTCCCAAAAGCCATCCCATAATATCCTCGTCTTTTGCAAAGAGACCACCTCCTCCGTGCTGGTTTGATATTCCTCTGGAAGAAAAGTAACTTTTATCTTTTACATCAAGAACCGCTAGTTCACTGATTGATTTTCTATCCAGTCCTTCACGTTCATAGAAAGAACAAAGATCCTCATACGTTGCTTTTGCAGGTCTCGAACTGTAATATTCGTCATCTTCACCGATTGCAAAATAGACAGGTGTTCTTTCTTCCACAATTTTACTCAGATCACCGTCCCACTGGGAGCTGACATGAAGTGCCGCCGTATAAAGATCCGGTCTTTCAGAAAAAACAAGGGATAATGTCTCTCCACCGCCGGAATAACCGCTGATGTAAACCATGTCGGAATCAACATTATAGGCTGCCAGCATATATTCCGTAAGTCCTATGATCTGCCTTTTACTTGTCTCTCCCCAGTCATTTGGCTGCGGTGCCACAATAATCATATCTTCATTATACTTTTTGGCTTCTGTGGCAAAATGCTCCATGCTCAGGTTAACCGCCACATCCTGAAAATAGTAAGCTCCATACCCGGGAAGTGTAATATATAATGCATAGGGTTTACTTCCATCGTAGCTATCCGGAATATAGACATGATAATGTAGATTCTCAGTACCATCATTAAAGGACAGCACATTATCGATAAGAAAATCATCATAATATTTCGTTCCGACAGTTACGGTACCAATCTGTTCTGCTTTTTCTAAATCAATACTGTTTCCTTCTGACACCGCCTGTCGTCCTCTTCAAAAGTCAAGATTCGCCAGCCATTCCCTGACTTTGTCTTCGCCTACGCTTCCGCTGAAGCGCTGCCCTTCCTGCCAATCTCCTGTCCCAGCCATAGCTGCAAGATTTGTTCCGCTCTCTCCCAATTCAGAGGAAGATGACGTACAGAAAGGTATGACCGTTTTTCCGGAAAAGTCATTATTCTTTACAAAGTTATTTACCGGCCAGGCTGCGTCATGCCACCAGATGGGATAACCGATAAACACCGTATCATAAGAATCAAAATTTTCTACTGTTGTGGAAACAAGTTCAATATCCTGCAAGCTCTCATCTTCGTGTTCCCGGTTAACTCTGCTTCCATCCTTTGTCCAATCCAAATCCTCGTCTGTGTAATCATCCACCGGAATCAGTTCAAAGGTATCCCCATTTGTATAGTCCTCAATCACTTCTGCAACAGCTTTTGTATTTCCAGTTGCGGAATAATAAACTACCAGAACCTTACCTGTCGGTTCATCCGTATTGTCCTCATTTTGCTGCTCAGTCGAATTATCAGATGCTTCCTGTGTGTCTCCTGCTACAGATTCTTCCTCGTTCTCCAAGCTTTCTGAATTTGAAGTACTGCTTTCCACTGCCAGCTGATCTTGTACATTTGCACTGGACTGCGGTTGGTCATTACTAATTCCGCATGCTGTAAGTACAAAAGTACATAATGTAAGTGTCATAATAAGACTGCTTATTTTCTTCATCCTAAAATACCTCCTAATTCTTTCTATTTTGATACATTTATCTTAACGGAAACAGGGTTTCTTAAGAAGTCTCGAATAGTTTTTCAATTATAACCCAAAGGTATATACTCACTCTTACATTGCTTGCAATAAAGCAAATTCCCTTTTCGTCAGAGTTTTCCGAAGCTTTATAGTAAATTCTAGGTGTCCACATTTAAAAAACGATACTCAAGTAGAAAGTACCGTTCTTCTTTTTAATAATATTAATCAATCTTATTACCCCAACAACTATAGCTGCTCTAATAGACCATGTATCCCTTCTTTTTCAAAAATACCACGATAATACTCTACTTCATCCCTGATCAATTCATCAATGATCTGCATTCCCAGAAGCTCTACAGGGGCTTTATCATCTGTCATAAGATATTCTCCAGCTATATAGGCCGTCAGACTGTCCGTTACCTTATTCATCATGGAAATCATTTCCTTATCATCCTCTGCATCAATATTTTGAGCAAAAATCTTCAGCATTTCCGAATTATTGGAAGCAAACAGTTCACGATTTGTTGAGCCTGCAACATCCACTGTATAAACTTCAGAAAATACATTTGAAATTGTATCTGCAAGATACTGGTTGATGTTGCCCTTTTCACTGCCCCGCATATTCATGTTGACGACCATCACTCCATCCTCCGTCAAATGCTCTTTCACTAATGTAAAAAATTCAACAGAGGACATTTGAAACGGTATGGTGATGTCCTGATACGCATCAACCATGATTACTTCATATCTACCCTCTATCGCATTTAAATATGCCCTTCCATCATATGTAGTTACCGGAACATCCTCCGGAAGTTCAAAATATTCTACGGCAAGATCAGTAATTTTCTGGTCTATTTCCACTCCGGACAATTTCACATTATCGAAATATCTCTCGCACTGCGTTGCATATGTTCCGGTTCCCATCCCTAATATCAGAACGTCCATTTCTTCCTTATCTTTGATGCCCGCCATATAGGGTGCCGCCATGGCATAATCATAGTACATTCCCGTCAATTTTTTTTCTTTTTGATAAACAGACTGGACACCGAATAAAACATTTGTAGAGAGTACTACTTCGCTGTCATTCTCATAGACCTGCAAATAATTATAGATGGACTCATCTTCATAGGTGAGATTAGACTGCCAGAAAGCAAAGCTGTTGTCATGCCCCAAAACACAGCATATTACAAAAATGATAATTGCTGTCGGCACTTTTTTTATCTTCTTTAACGGAATTCTGCTGCTGACAAAGTACACCACTGCCAGCAACAATAAAATGCCTGCAAAGATTAGAAAAGTAATTGATGTACCAACAGTTGGAATACTGATAAATGTAGGAACAAATGTACCTATTATACTGCCAATCGTGTTAGATGCATTTAGTTTTCCCACTATTTTACCACTATCATCCAAGCTGTCCATAGTGTACTTTACCAATGAAGGTGTTACCGTTCCAAGCAAAAATAACGGAAAGGCAAAGATGATAAAGCAGGCGACAAATCCTGCTATAATCAGGAAATTATTGTTTATGGTAAAAATCAGAACCCCAGAAATTGCAATTATAATATACTTTCCGACTACCGGAATTGCTGCTATCCATATGGCTGCAACAAGAATTCTTCCATACATTTTATCCGGATTCGGATCTTTATCTGCACTGCGGCCTCCGTAAATATTCCCTAATGCCATGGCAATCATGATTGTTCCGATAATTATCGTCCAGACGATCTGTGAGGAACTAAAATATGGTGCCAATAATCTGCTGGCACCAAGCTCTACCGCCATAACAGACATTCCTGAAAAAAACTCTGTAAGATATAGATACATTTTATTTTTTAATATGGGGCTATTTTCCGTCATGTTAGTTTTTTCCTTAAACTTATATGTTATATAGCACAGTTATTTCTGCTCATCTACAGGAGGTACCATTTCAGCATAAGCTTTCAACATTTCCGGGGTACTGGTATAGTATCTCTTGTTTTTATTAAGAGCCGCAATTTCAGACATCTCTTCATCACTCAGTGCAAAATCAAATAGTTCAAAGTTTGCACGAATATGGTCCGGATTCTTGGAGCCCGGAATCACTATGTCTCCAGCTTGGATATGCCAGCGCAGAATAATCTGGGCATTGCTCTTTCCATATTTTTCAGCCAATCGGGTAAATACCGATTCCTCCAGCAAAGCTTTATCTCCATGTCCCAGAGGGTACCATGCCTGAATGGCAATATCTTCTTTTGCCAGAAATTCCTTCAGTTCGTCTTCCTGAAAATAAGGATGTACCTCTGTCTGCAACACAGCAGGATTTACTTCGCACACGTCCAGAATTTCCTGAATCTGTTCCATGGTAAAGTTTGATAGACCGATTGCTTTAACCTTACCTTCTTTGTAAGCCTTTTCCATTAATCGATATCCGGCGATATAATTTCCTGCCGGCTGATGAATCAACAGCAAATCAATATAATCTGTGTCAAGTCTTTTCAGTGTTTTTTCTACTGCATCTTCCTGTTCATAAAAAGAAGGCCACAGTTTCGTCTCTAAGAAAATATTCTCTCTAGCAATACCGGATTTTTTCATGGCACGTCCCACTGCCTTTTCATTTACATAGGCATTTGCCGTATCAATCAGACGATAACCATCCTGTAATGCACTTATGACAGAGTTTTCCGCTTCATCCGGACTCAACATAAAAGTTCCAATACCTGCTATTGGCATTTCTACGCCATTATTCAATTTCACAAATTCCTGATTACTCATATTTGTCGTCTCCTCCACTTTTTAATGAATATATTATAAATCATGATTAATACAGACAGAAGTTTCTTTTGGTTAACCAGTAAATACCTTAAGGTTATAACATTAGCTTACTGTTTCACAGCATTTGTTGCCATAAACGGACCATTTATTTTTCCGTCCAGTGAACTTAAAGTATGGCAAATTACATATGGTCTGTTCATATGATATTCACCTCTTTTGTCTTAGTAATCTGAGCGGCAACTAAATTCTTTCCATTTCGCATATTCTTCTGCTCTTACTTTCAACTCCTGATCTGCAAATGCAACTGCATCCGTACCAAGCAACAGTCGAAATGGTGTGTTATCTGCCTCGACAGCCTGTATAATCATTTCTGCAGCCTTATCCGGATCGCCAGGTTGTGTTCCGTGAGTAGTATCTCTTCCAATTCTTCTTGCACCAGATGTCTCTTCATAATCTTCTATCACCGTTCTTGATTGCGTCAGGGAACGGCCTGCAAAATCCGTCCTGAAAGCACCTGGTTCAACAACCATTACTTTAATCCCCAACGGTGCAGTCTCTGCACGAAGTCCGTCTGATAATCCCTCAAGAGCACATTTAGATGCTGCATAATATCCCGAGCCCGATGCTGTACGTATTGCTGCAATGGATGAAACATTTATAATTGCACCACTGTGGTTCCTTCTCATTTGTGGAAGTACTGCCTTCATCAATGCAATCGGTCCCCAGAAATTGGTATGAAACAACCTTTGTGTATCTTCAAATTCGCCTTCTTCTACAGCAGCCCGGTAACCATACCCAGCATTATTAACTAGCACATCAATACTGCCAAAATGCTCTATCGCTCTTTTTACTGTGTTACTAATTGCCTTGTTATCCGTCACGTCCAAAGGAAGTACCAAGGCATTTTTAGGAAATTCTCTTTCAAATTCCGCAAGTGTATCTGTATTCCTTGCAGTTACAACGGCTTGATATCCTTTCTTCAGAACTGTTTTTGCAAGGCTTTTTCCAAGCCCTGTGGAACACCCAGTAATCAACCATGTTTTCATATGTGAAAATATCCTCCTTCTACTTTGTTAATTTTTTCCATGTTACCATATACATCCCAATCGTCACCGGCAGCATCAGCACCTCAATGATTAACTGCGTCCAAATCATACCATATAATCCCACAAGCCAATTCATCAAAAGAAGACATGGAATATTTAAAAGTCCCTGTCGGCATATGGTCAATATGGTGGATGAAGCTCCCTTACCCATTGCCTGCAGAGTATAGATAATGAGGGCATTCACTGCCGTGAACGGTACTGCAAGACATGCAATTCTAAGAAATTCTGCTCCCAATATGCTGGTCTGTTCTTCCTGAATGAAGGCTTGCATAATCCATGGTGCAAAGCTGAAAAAGCAGACTACAAACGATGCTGCGATTACCATAGCTGTCTTCCATGAAAACACAGAAATTTTCCGCATTCTCTTATAATTTTTTGCAGCATAATTGTATCCTACAAGCGGCATAAATCCCTGACACAGTCCCATGCAAATGCCTAACGGAAATAAATCAATCTTTTTTACAATTCCATATGCGGCAATCGGTATGTCTCCATAACCGGACGCAAATTTCACAATGACCATATTGGAGGCGTTTGCCAAAGCTGTCGTCAAAGCCGACGCAAGTCCCACTGAAAATATCGGTCTCACAAAATGCAGTGAAAAATGGCAAATATTCAAAGACATTGCTGTCTGATTTCTCATCCTGTAAAAAATAATAAAAAAGAAAATTACAGATGCAGCATTGGAACATGCCGTTGCGACAGCACTTCCTATAAATCCCATCCCCATTCCAAACATAAGAACCGGGTCTAAAATAATATTCAGTATTCCTCCAAACATCATGCCAGCACTTGCCTTTTGTGCGTGTCCCTCGCTCCTGAGTAAGTGAGCCAACGTCATGTTCAACATGGTCGGAATTCCACCGACTACAACAACCCAAAACAAATAAGTACATGCATAATTATAATTTTCCTCACTTGCTCCCAAAAAATGCAATAAAGGCATCCTGAAAATCAAGGAGCAAAGCGAAAACGAGAAAGTCACCACCATGCCTCCGTAAAAACAGAATGCTGACACTCTCTTAATATCACTTTTCTTATCCACCCCAAGCAATCTGGAAATCAGGCTGCTTCCACCAATTCCAAACAGATTGCCAAGAGCTGTCAATATATTAAACCAAGGATATACCAATGTAACTGCCGCAACCATGTAAGGATTACCAAGCTGTCCTATGTAGAAGGTATCAGCCAAATTGTAGATAATACTAACAATCTGGCTGATAATAGACGGAATCGCCAAGGTTGCAACTGCTTTATGAACCGGCATGGTTTCAAACAGTTCTTTTTCTTTTACTTTATCCATTTATTCCAAATTCGCTCCATCACTGAACGCATTTCCGACTTTTTCACCCATTTTTACATATGTATTATGTACCGGATCATAAGAAATAGCCTGCAATTTTGTAGCATCAATCCTTCCATCCTCCCCCAACACACTATCATCGGCATTTACATTAACAATTTCTCCAATGATGTTTCCATCTTCGTTTACTTTTATTAATTTGCATTCCAGCGTCATAGGCAGTTCGTCAATCAATGGAGCATCTACAAACTCGCTCTTTGTGGTATGAAAACCTGCACGTTCCAGTTTATCTTCTACTTCATTTGCGGATACCAGACCAACATAATCAGCCTCCACTACATGTGCCGTATCTGCAAAGCTGACCGTGAAAGCTCCTCTTTTTTTGATATTCTGGGTTGTTTTATGGTTTTCGCTCAGGCACAGCACTACTTTATCACTGTCATAAATACCGCCCCATGCAGCATTCATTGCATCTGCCTTGCCATTTTCATCGTAGCTGCCAATAATCAGTACCGGCAGTGGATAAAACCATGTTTTCTTTCCAAAATTCTTTCTCATATCAATTGTCCTCGCTTTCTACTAAAATCCTAATCTTTAAAACTGACTTCCATTTGCTGAATTGAACGGAATAATTGTCTTTCCAGAAAAATCATATTCATCAAAGAAACTATACATCACTTGAGGAAGATCATACCACCATGTGGGATAACCAATAAAAACCACATCATACTGTTCAAAACTCTCAATATGGCTGGTCAGTTCCGGTCTCGCATCATTGTTTTGTTCTTCACTAGCATAGTCAATCAATTTATTACCGTTACCGGGATATCTCACTGAGGTCTGAATGGAATAAAGATCTCCGCCTGTATATTCATGAATCATATCTGCCACAGCACGGACATTTCCTTTTGCAACTCCATCAACTACAGTAACGCTTGCAGAACTGATTGCATCAACATCTCTGTTTTCTGCGGCTGTAAAATACTCAATCAGAATATTGCTGTCTGTATTGGAATCTCGGCTTCAGAGTCAGCCGTCAGTCTCACCCTGACTCCTCCAATGTTCAGATAGAATGATGCACCAACTGCCACTGCCGCAAAAATAAAAATGAGCAAAAGGAGTCTCAGTTTGTTTATCGTTTTCTTATTCTTCACTTTATTTCTCCTTTTTTACTATTCTAGAGCCTCCAAATACCTCAGACATTTCCATTTGATCAAGTGCTTCGTCAAGTGCCTTAACTTCCACATCGGTCAGCTTAATCTCTGCTGCTTTTGCATTCTCCTGCAGCCTGTCAAGTTTACGAGTTCCCGGAATCGGAATAATCCATGGCTTCTTGCACAGCATCCATGCCATGGAAATCTGTGCCGGAGTGGCATTTTTGTTTTCTGCCATCTCGTTCAGCAATGCCAGAAGCTCTCTGTTCTGTTCCACTGCTTCATCAGTAAACTGCGGCATATTACTTCGGTAATCATACTTTTTGTCAAACTGCACACCTTTCCCGTATTTTCCTGATAAAAAGCCATTCGCCATAGAGGAGAAAGCCACAAAACCAACATTTAATTCCTCCAATGCAGGAAACAACTCTTCATACTGGCGTGCCATCATAGAATATCGGTTCTCTACAGCGGTCACAGGACAAACAGCATGTGCTCTACGGAGATATTCTTCATTGGCTTCCGAAATGCCCCAATGCAGGATTTTTCCCTCTTTTATCAAATCAGACATAACACCCGCTACCACTTCAGGTTCCACAGCCGGGTCGATTCGATGCTGAAAATATAAATCAATGTGATCTGTCTGAAGCCGATTCAGAGAGCCTTCTACAGAAGCACGAATGGTTTCCGGTCTGGAATCCGGGATAAGCGGATGGTTTACCTGGGAACTGCTCATGTCAAAGCGGATACCAAATTTACTGACAATCTGCACCTGCTCCCGAACCCATTTTAATGCCTCTCCCACCAGTTCCTCGTTATGATGAGGGTTATCTTCACTTCCATAAAACCTCTGCCGTATCAAAAAGTGTGTAACCCATTTCATAGGCACTGTGAATCATAGAAACAGCTTCCTCATGGTCGGTAGGAGCGCCATAAGCGTGGCTGAATCCTATGCACCCAAGACCGATTGCCGAAACTTCTAGTCCATCTCCTAATACTCTTTTCTCCATTACCAGCATTCCTCAAGTATCTCAAAGATTTCTTCTCTTGACAGTTTCTTACAGCAACCTGCCGTAATATTACAGGTATCAGCAACATTTTTCAGTACACTCTTATCCGTAATACCCATTTCTGTGAATGTTGACGGGAGTTCAATTTCTTTAATGAAATCCGCTAATGCCTGAACACCTGCCTCTGCTAGTTCTTCCTTCGTCTTACCCTCTTCAGAAATGCCCCAGACATTTTTAGCAAAGCGTGCAAACTGGTCTGCTCCATCTTGATACATGTGCCTGTAAAGCACCGGATGAATCACTGCAAGCCCCTGACCATGATTGCAGTCAGTATAAGCCCCAAGCTGGTGTTCAATCTGATGTGCCTGAAAATCTGTTACCTTTCCGATTTTTAGGATTCCGTTCTCAGCCATAGCAGAAGCCCACATCAGTTCGCTTCTGGCATTCATATCTTCTATATTCTTTAATAGTACCCGGATATTGCGTATCACGTTTCTCATAACAGCCTCAGCAATCTCATCAGACAGAATTGTCTGGCGGGGACTGCCAAAATATGTTTCCATACAGTGACTTAACGTATCAAAAGCACCGGAAATAACCTGTTGTTTTGGAACCGTCATCGTATATGCTGGATCTAATATTGCAAAGCCAGAATAAGCTCCCAGAACACCTGCCTTCTGCTTTGTCTGCTCATTCGTAATGACTGCACCGTTATTCATCTCAGCACCAGTACCGGAAGCCGTAACTACCGCCCCCATAGGTAAAAATTTTGCAGGATATCTACGCTCTTTAAATTCCATATTCCAGATATCCTCTTCTGTAACCGCCTGTGCAGCAATGATCTTACAACAATCAATGACCGAGCCGCCACCAACAGCAAGAATAAAGTCGACTTCCTTTTCTCTTGCAAAGGTTGCTCCTTCCTGTACCTTTTTATAGGTTGGATTAGGCATAATACCGGAAAACTCTACAACTTCTTTTCCCGCTTCCTTTAGTAGTCCACAAATCTCATCAAATACACCACTGCGTTTTACAGAACCACCGCCATATGCAAGCATTACTGTCTGTCCCACTTTGCTAAGTTCCGCTTGCAGAGCTTTTTTTGCCGCTCCCTGTCCAAAATATACTTTTGTAGGGTAAGAATAAACAAAATCGTTCATATCAAATCTGCCTCCTTACTTCAGTTTGCCATATTCTTTGTCTTCAACTGCTTCGCACCATTCTGTATGTGTATCCTCACCGGGGACTTCAATAGCCAAATGTTGGAACCAGGAATCCTTTGCTGCGCCATGCCAGTGCTTCACTCCTGCCGGAATATTTACCACATCCCCAGGATAAAGTTCTCTCGGTTCACCATCCCATTCCTGATACCAGCCTCGTCCACTGACACAAATCAGTATCTGTCCTCCACCACTTTTTGCATGATGAATATGCCAGTTATTTCTGCACCCAGGTTCAAAAGTCACATTAAATGTCGGAATTTGTTCTTTGGTTAAAACAGCCAAGTAGCTCTGTCCGATAAAATACTGTGCAAACGCTTCGTTTTTATTTCCAATCGGAAATACGGAAAGTTCTTCTTCCTTCATATATGTACACCCCTCTCTTTTTATAATCTCCTTGAAATTTTTTCAGCTTCTTTACCGTCAGTTGCCATTCCTGCATACTCCATTCCATACATCTTGGCAAAACGACTCATGGTATATTCGGCTTTCTCCAGCATCCACTTTTCCGGCGCTGCTCCCTGAAATAAAAATACAAATTTTCGTCCGGATAATTCTCCCTGACTGACAGGACCATAGAAACGGTCAAGCAGATTTCTCACAGCGCCACTCATATTGTGCCAGTATACCGGAGAACCGATGACAATAATCTCTGCCTCTTTCATCCTTGATACAATCTCCGCAAACTTGTCATCCGCAAAATTCTGTCCATAACTGTACAGCTTGTAATCCACCAGATGTAACGTGCTGTATTTTTTCCCAGTAAGCAGTCTTTCTGCCAGTTTAACTGTATTTCCATCTTTATTTGGACTTCCGTTAATAAATAGAATACTCATCTTTTATTCCTCCCCATATACTTCTTCAATAATTGGAAATGTACTCCATGCCTTCGGCCATCCACAGTAAAAAGCCAACTGTGTTATCATTTCCACTGCCTCTTCTTTTGTAATTCCATGCTCCTTTCCAAGAACAAGATGGGATTTCAGCTGTGGATACTGTCCTGCCGCAAACAATGCTGCAATCGTAATCATACTTCGGTCGCGTGATGAAAGCTGTTCCTCCCTTGACCATATCTCACCAAATAACACATCGTCATTCACCCTTGCAAACTCCGGTGCCAGTTGACCTAACCTATCTCTGCCTGCTGTCTGTTTTTTTGCCATATTACTTACCTGCCTTTCTATTTTACTTTTTATTAAATACTTCTGTCATAATCAGGTATCCAGCCTTCCCTATAGCCAAATCCATGAGGTCGTCCATCAAATACATTGGTTTCCACACTTACTCCAAATGGTTGGGGCATATCTCCCCACCAGTTTGGGTATCCAAGAAATACATATTCATACTGTTCAAAATTCTCCACATGAGTAGCGAGTTCGGGACGTAAGTTTGCATCCTATTCCTCTGCAGCCTGATCAACCAGTGGGGCATGCTCTAAAGGATATTCATCTACTGTTTCAATGCGGAACAAATCCCCGCCAACCTTTTCCTGAATCAATCGTGCTACATACTCTGTATTTCCCATTTTTTCCCCATCCCTGACCACAACACTAGCTCCGGCGATGGCATCCACATCATTTATATCAACATCTTCAGGTACAGAGAAATATGCAATTAAAATTTTCCCCGATTCAGTTTTTCTTGTATCATCCGGCTCAGAAATAACCTCTGTATCCGATTTTCCCGTATCTTCCTCCAAAACAGAAGAGACTGTACTCTCCACAGAATCTTGCCTGCCATCGCTGATATCATTTCCTCCACAGGCCGGAAGCCCAAACACAAGTATTACGCTTATTAAAATCAGTGCCAATTTTTTCATAATCAGCCATTTCTCCTTTGCGCTAAGGATTCCTATTCTGCCCTTTGCTATATCCAATTATAAACAAAACGAGACCCCATCAGAAGTCTCGTTTTGTTATGCAGTATATACCTAAAGGTTTAATCTAATTCTATGGTAATTTCACCAGCGTGTTCTCACTAGTATAAAGTTCGCTAATTAACTGGACTATATTTTTTCCATAAACACTGATAAATAAGGCATTTATAAAGTGTAGTTAACTAAGACTTCCCATACCTAAAATGGGATTCGCACCTTGAAAATTCAATATTTCAGCTAACAAAATAGTGATTTATGCCGCTACAGCCTTGGAATGGAGTGCATTTCGCAGATATTCAGGCAATCTTGCTTCAAAATCAGTGGTAAAAGCAGTCAGTTGTACATCGCTGAGCTTTAAAATTTCCTGGAGGCTTGCCATTAAGGCATCCATTAGGATGCCGAGTGATCTGCTGAAAGTAATATCTGCCATTTCATCAACAAGGAAGAAGAACAGTTCTCCAAGAGTTCGCTGGTCTTCATTTTGTCTCTGTTCCATTGCAAGTAACATATATCTGGTAAACACAATGGCCACGTGGGCTGTCAATGCATCATAAGATAAACTACGGCATTCTCCAATCAGGTTCAGCATAGATTTACAGGTTTTGAAGAAAACTTCGATCTGCCAGCGTTTTCCATAAATACGGATGATCTCTTCTTCGGAAAGAGTAGTATCTGTACAGATAAAGGCAAGCCAATCCTTGCGATTTGCCTTGTTTCTTACACATACGATTTTCGCCGGAATTGGATTTTCCTTTCCTACCATAACATCAACGGAAAGCAGATATTTTGATCTGCCACGACGCTTTTTATTCCGACAGTAAATCTCTTTGATATTCAGCTGTTCACCACAGTATGAATATTTGATCCGGCTGCTTTTCTTGATCATGGCAATCACATCCATACCTTTTGAATGAATGGCTGTGACCTGTGCCGGGTTGGAAAACCAGGAATCAAATAGGACATAGTCTGCATCCAGTCCTGCACCGAGAGCAGTGTCCAGTAATGTCATCATTGCCTCTGGTGCTTTTGTCTGAGCAAGCTTACGTCTTTTTCCTGCAAGAGTTCTGTGATCAAAGTCCTTTACCGGGCCGATGATATTTGTATCCTTTGCAGATGCTAACAAACAGCTGTTTACAGGGATTAGTGTATTTCCATCACTCCAGCTTAAAGTAAGCATCCGAAAGCCCTTTTTGAAATGCATATCCGTGTGGTCAAAAACTTTTGATCCCAGTTCTGTTTTCTTACAGCTGGTGCGGTTGAAAAGACTGTCATCAATGATAAAGACATTTTTCCTTTCGTGATCTGTCAGGTCACGAATATCATGATTGACGATATCTGCTGCAAGAAGAGAAGTAAAACGAAGCCAGTTTGTTTTGGCAGAATTAAGGAAACGGTAGAAAGTGTTCTTTGAAAAATCTTCCTTAAAAGAGTCAGTCCGTTGCTGCATATACATACTTCTTCCGACAAAAATGTTACTGAACTTGTAACGAAGCAGGGAAACAGGTGAGACCCCTTTTTCTTTCATTCCGTTGCATTTGGCAAGAAGTTTGCCGACATGATGTTTGGAAAAAAATCTCTGAACACAGTCAATTAAGTTGTTCTCATCGAAATGGTTTTGTAGTATACTGGACATGGCATAAATCTCCTTTGTAAAGATGGTTTCTAGTCAACTCCATTATACCAAAGTGAACAGGTTTATGCCTTTTTTATTGGCTGAAATATTGAATTTTCAAGGTTCAACACACCGTATCGGTGTGGGAAGTTTTAGTGAGATAATGAGTGCAGCATACCAGCTTTTTAGAGAGAACTATCATTGGCCTCGTCCAATCAGAAGTCTTGGAATCCGTGCAGATGATCTGGTTATGGGGCAGGTTCCGGTGCAGTTAGATTTATTTATGAATGAGCAGCGCCGGGAAAAACAGGAGAAGTTAGACAGGGCAGTAGATGATATCAGGCGACGGTTTGGATATCACAGTGTCCAGAGAGCATTTATGTATCAGGATAAAATATTATCTAGCCTGGATGCACAGGGATCCCACACCGTTCATCCAGTTGGATATTTCAATGGGAGGTAAGTGCTTTGAATGATAACAAAGTTTATGTAGAAGTCATTGTAAAATTCAGCACAGAAGGCGCAATGATGCCAATAGAATTTATTTGGGAAGATGGAACTAAATATTTAATTGATAAAGTAAAATCGAAAGAACGTTGTGCCAGCCAGAAAGCAGGTGGTACAGGAATTATGTATACTGTAATGGTAGATGGTAAGGAATGCCATTTATATTATGAATTTGATAAGTGGTTTATGGAGCGCAAGAGTGCGTAAAGATTTAAGAAAGAAAATAGGATCTGCAAAAGAGCTGACCTTTCCCTTTTGCTCTTTTCAGATTGACATATAAGGGCATTACATCTATGTCCATGAAACAATATACCCACTATATTGTCCATGCAGATGTGGCTCTGCTCAAGAATAATTCTTATTGAGCTTCCGTCAAAATCACAGGGATGGGAGTGTAGAACGTCAGAGAAAGACGATTCAATACGAAAAAAGGAGATTTTGATAATGACAGAGAGAGATTATGCGATTAGATCGTTTAAGGAAATTACATTAAATGCAGCACAACATACAGAAGAGAGAATGGATCTGTACTATGAAAAGATTAAAGCACTGATGAACAATTATCAGGATTTGATTTTGGAAAATCAGATGGTTTTGGATGAATTAGAGCAAGAGTGTCAGGAAAAGATCAATGAGAATATGGCCTATGCCCTTCAATATATGGATGCCTATGATTACCGGATGAATTTGGGAAAACTGAAAAAGGAAGTGAACAATATCATTCTAATCTATGGACTTTGTGATATGGTCAACCGGGCAATGACACTGGTAAAATATTTTACACCGAATTTTGGAACCGAATATTATGATGTGCTTTATGGCTGCTTCTGCAGGCACAGAAAAATGACAGATATGGAAATTATGCTTGAACTGGGGCTGAGCCGGGCTAGTTTTTACCGGAAGAAAAAAGCAGCTCTCCGGTATCTGGGATATTATTTTTTTGAAATCGTAGTGCCACAGTCTGCAAATAAACGATATAAGCCATCTTTTCCAGAAACGGAAGAGTAGATCTGAAAGAGCCTGATGGAATCTCCCTTTTCCATCGGGCTTATCTGTTCGTGCAGGTGTATTGATGGAAAGACTGAAAGCCTATGATCCGGAGCTTCCAAAAGATATGGAGCCGATGGTGTATGTGAATTATTGTGAGAAAAGTGAGTTGGGGAATCCAAGATGCCAGAAGTTATCTGATTTGGATTCAAAAACCGTAGAACAGGACAAAGCCTGGTATGCTGATCGTGATCCCAACACCAACGAACCAAAAACGACAGCACAGATGTTTTTTACAGTATATTATGCTGAGAAGGGCGACAAGATGCTGCATCATTTTCAAGGTAAGATAGACATTGGTAGCGGAAATGGCGGTATCATCAGTCAGTTAAAGATGCAGAAAGAAATGAAGTTGACGGATGAAAGCTGGATCAGTTACCAGCAGGGAAAAGATAAGACGGATAGAGGAGCTGATTTTGGTGTGAGATAATTGAAAAAGGAATGGAAGTTACTGTTTTGGTAGCTTTCATTCCTTTTTTGACGTGAGAGAAGAGTTATTTTTGATTAAATAGATTGTTACATTCGTCTATAATAGCTTCAACTGTGCGTACCTGTGATGGTGTGAGCTTGCGGAGCTTATCTGAAAGAATCAACAGATCCTTATCTATAATTTCACCAGTGAGCAAATAGTCGGCACTTACTTCTAAAGCAGAGGAGATTTTTAACAGATTTTCAGGTCTCATTGCCCGTTTTCCTGATTCCGCATAAGAAACAAACTGGGGAGTGACATCACCTTTTTCTGCAAGTGCTTCTTGAGTGAGTCCCAGCTTTTTTCGACGATCCATAATTCTTTTTCCAATTTCCTGTAAACATAATTCGCTATCCGACATTAGTATAAAACATCTCCTCTCGTATTGTTAAATTATATCCACAATCGATGATAAAAATAATCGCCTATTGTTGACTAAAATCAACAATACGATATATAATTGGAGATAAATATTGAAAAACCGTGGATACATAACAAGTAGAAAAAGTAGTGTATGGGAATACGAAAAAGCGAACAGCTATAATGAAAGAAAATGAATTCTCAGGAGGACTATGATTATGGAACAGATGGATTTTTCAATAGAGGTATCAGAAAGTGAGATAGAAATATTTGCAGATTATCTATACCAGAAAGAAAATGCAAAGGCAACAATCAATAAATATATGGCAGATATAAAAAAGTTTTTATCTTTTTTGGCAGATGATAAGCGGATCAATAAAAAAGTATTGTTGCAATATAAAGAATGGCTTGTTCAAAAATATGCTGTCAATAGTGTTAATTCGATGCTTGCCGCATTGAATCAGTTCCTGGAATTTTTGAATGTAGGAAATCTGAAAGTGAAAAGAATAAAAGTGCAGAAGCAGCCCTTTTTGCAGGATCAGAAAGAATTGACAGAAAAAGAATGCAGGAAATTGATTGCAACAGCTATGGCAGAAGGAAAAGAACAGCTTGCATTGTGTATTGAAACAATAGCATGTACAGGAATTCGGATTAGCGAAATAAAATTTTTAACAGTGGAGCGTGTAAAATCTGGAAAGATAGAGATTTATAATAAAGGAAAATATAGAAGGATTTTTTTGCCGAAGGTATTGCAAAGGAAACTTCTTTCCTATTGCCATAATAACCAAATAGAAGAAGGTTGGATATTTGTCACGAAAAATGGGAAGTTAAAAGACAGAAGTAATATTTGGAGAGAAATGAAACGATTAAAAGAAAAGGCAGGAGTAGCAGAATCAAAAATATTCCCGCATAATTTTCGACATCTATTTGCAAGAATTTATTATAAAGTGACAAAAGATATTACAGGTCTTGCTGATTTACTTGGACATAGCAGTATCAATGTAACGAGAATATATACAGCAACTACAGAAACAGTGTTCCAAAAGAAGCTGGATAAGATTGTCGAACAGGAAATATTGGAATGTACAACATAATATCTGTTATGTTGTTTATGGACAGATTAATTTTCGTACGATATAATTATAATTAAATAACACCATGTTATCTGTTATGCTGTTCATATTACATAGTTCCTTTCTGATTTTTTTGGTAGCTGTGCCCTATTTAACTGAACCACTATATAAATACCGCTCTTGGGAAATTGGCTATAATCTTTATTATTTTTATTGTTTAAAGTTCTCTTTTAGAGGAAATGAATGACTTGCAGAAATATGGTAGAACAGGTTAATAGAGGCACTGTACAACATAACAGATATTATGTTGTATTGATTTGGCAATGGATAAGGAGTAAAGATGGCATATACTGTAAGAAGATTACTTGAATCAGAACAATTTCCAAAAATGAAGCTGCTTTGCGGTGAAAAAGGTCTAGATTTGGAAGTGAAAGGCATTCGAATAATCGAAATTGAAGATATGGAGCGATACCTGACGGGTGGTGAAATACTCATAACCAGTTTTCAGGTATATTTATCATGTAATGATCGAGAAGTAGAGCAGCATTTTGAAGATTTAGTTAAAAGTGACATAAGTGGATTCATTGTAAAGAAAAGAAAAGAATATGATCCTACAGGACGCAGATTGAGTTTATTAGAAAAACACTGCAAAAAATATGAAATTCCTCTGGTAGAAATTCCAGAAGATTTATATTACTGGGGAATTATCCGTCATGTTATGATACAGGTATTCGACAAAGACACTGCACGCTTAAAGTATTTTAAAATTACACATGATAATTTTAATACGTTTATTTTAAGAAATAATGGATCAAGTAATACAGCAAGTGATATTATCAAATTTTTAAGTATCATGATCGAGAATCCTGTTGTATTGTATTATGGTAATCTTAATTGTATGGTTTCAACAAACTCGGACAACTCCAAGTTAATATTGTCAGATGAAATTCAGCCATATAACCCCAATATTATTACGAAATTTCAATATATGAAGCAGATGAAAGGAAGCTGTGTTCAATATGTAGTGAAATTTGCCATATTGAGTGAGGTGGAAATATATATAACAATAACAGAAGAAAATAGAGAACTGACAGAACTTGATTATATGGCAATCGAAAATGCGATTATTAACCTGCAATATGGATTTTTGGGTGAATTTGCACAGAATGAAGTGAAAAAGAAGTATCAGAGAGATATTATCCATAATATTCTGAATGGATTACTGAGTTCGAAAGAA
>OLNM01001154.1_pt1 | contig 20860 bp, 22 predicted proteins | sample 1672391 | NCBI WGS metagenome assembly OLNM01 (sample SAMEA3136680, study PRJEB25190) | human gut metagenome | reverse complement strand
AAAAGACGAAGGATAAAGACACGATATGCAGGAAGAAGAGTTACTTTTAAAACTAAAATATCCATATGGCTTACGTGGAGAGCAGCTAATAGAATAATGCATAGTAAAAGTAAAGCAAAAAGTAATACCAAAAAGAAAGATCAACAGACGTCCCAAGTTGGTTGGATAAAGAGCCATTGAAAAAAGGAGAAAATGGAAATGCTTATGCAACTAGAAAGATGAATGAACATTATGGAAAAGGAAAATGGAGAAAGAAAGGAGAGCAGGGAAGAGATTATAGTAAAATTAGAAAATGGGCGGATAGACATTAAAGTAAATTATAAAGTTTAAATATATTATGGGAGGTGAAAAATTATAATGGTTTATGAATTGTTTTTTTCATATTATGATGAAAATCCAGAAAATGATGATGAAATAATTATTGCTGTATATTCATCACAAGAAAAGGCGGAGGCAGGAAGAAAAAAATTTTTGAAACAACCAAGATTTAAAGGTAAAGATGAATTTTTGGAGATTTCTGAGTTTGAAATAAATAAGCCTTGGTGGAAAGAAGGATTTTGGAGAGCAACAATGTCATATTTTATAATCGAGCTTCTGAATGGTTATGTAATTGAGAAAGAAAAAGAAGGTGATCCAGAAAATCATAATATAAAAATAAGAAATCAAGAAGAAATGAAAGTATATCAAGGAACTATGGATTATTATTATGATCATGAAAAATTTTTATGTTTGAAAAATATTGAGAGTGGACAAATGTATTGTTTAGATAAACAACAGGGAAAAATTCAATATGAAGCAAATATTTATGAAGATATGTTGAATTTTTTAAGGCAAAGATATCAAATTGAAATTTTTGGATGGAAAGAAATTTTTAGGGAATGAGGTGATACAATGTATGTATATCAACTAACATATAGAGATGAGGGGAACTTATTAACAATTGGATATTTTGGAAGTTGGAAAAAGGCAAGAAATGTAATGAAAAAGTATAGATCAACATTACCAGGATTTAAAGAATATCCAAATTATTTTATTTTAAAAAAAGTAAAATTAGATGAGGATGATTACTATTTTCCAGAAAAATAAAGCTGCACAAGGAGTACTAGATTGAAGGCTACTTGAATGATGCGATATATTTTATATTACAAAGCTTACTATGGGAGCATAATTAGTAAAGACATTTCATTCGTAGACCTTATGAAGTCAGAAAAGAAAAAAGAGATGCAATAAAACATGAAAACATAGAAAAATCAGAAAAGTAACTAGAATAATCATAATAAATTTTAGAATCAGATTTCATAAGGGCTACGATACCTTAATGATATTCAGGGAAAAGTGCCACAGGAAGATACAACCTCCTATGGCCCGATAGGAAGAAAAGTTTCAAGTATCGACCAGAATACAGGAGAAGTGACTACCACAAAGGAAAAAGCAGACAATACAACAAAAACAACAGAAACTTCTTATGGATATGAAACTGCCGTGACCGATGGAAATGGAAATGTCACAACCTATACTTATGACAAAGCTGGAAACAGAACCAAAGAAGATGATGGAACCACACAGACAGCGTATACCTATAACGGACTGGATCAGTTACAGACAGCAACAAAAGAAAAAGGAACCGCAGTTGACGAAGTCCGCCAGTACAGCTATGATGCCAATGGAAACCAGACGGATGTCAAAAACACAAAGACTGGACAGACAGAATCCTATACTTATGATGCAGAGAACCGCTTAAGCAAAGTATCTGTGACCGACAAAGACGGAAAGACAGCCGTGATCCAGCAGAACCGTTATAACGGAGACGGACAGAGGATCCAGAAAGTGGAAGGAAGCAAAACAACGAACTATTACTATCAGGACGGAGTAGTTTCCTATACAACCGATGGAGAGAACAGCCAGACATCCCAGAACCTGATCGGAACCGACGGAAATATCCTTGCAACACAGAGATATGGAAGTGACCATACGGACTATCTGTTGTATCATAAAGATATCCAGGGAAGTACCACAAGTCTTGTAAAAGAAGATGGAAGTGCTGATGCAACATACCGGTATACAGACTTTGGAGAGACAACGATCAACGGAGATAACAAAGCAGAGAATGAGGTTTGTTATACTGGAGGAATCTATGATCATAGTACAGGGCTTTATTATCTGAATGCAAGGTATTATAATCCAGAAGATGGACGGTTTGTGACAGAGGATACTTATCGAGGAGAGACTGCTAAACCAGAGACAGGACATTTATATGCTTATTGTGCGAATAATCCGGTGAATTATGTGGATCCTAGTGGACATAAATATGATAAGCATGCTGCTGCAAATTATGCACTTCGTTGGGGAATGAGTTTTAATCCTGAATATGCTAATCATACAGGGCAGGGTGACTGTACTAATTTTGTATCACAATGTGTACATGCAGGTGGTGTTCCGATGCGAAGACCACGTAGTGTATATGCACGTCCTGATATATATAGAACAAATATGTATTGGTATTCAGTAAGATATAAAAATTACAGGAATGCATATAGGTGGAAAGAAACAACTGCTTGGACAACTGTAAAGGGATTTTTTGCACATTGGAAATTTAAGAAAAACACAAAGATTATTAAATGCAAAAATCTAGAAGAATTAAAGAAAAAAGTAGATCTAGGAGATATTGTACAATTACATAGTAGAAAGGAAGGCTGGCATCATTCAATTATAATTTCAGTTAAAGAAAGTTCGAAAATTTGTTATGCAGGGCATTCAAAACGACATAAATGGGCCAATATAAATAAGATAAAAAAAGGTCAAGATAAATATAGAATTATTAGATTCAAATAAAATTGAATTATTGTACGTATTTAGATATTTGGTTCGCTTAAGATAATCAAAAACTAACTAAGAATAAATAACAAATACACTAAGTGAACCAAATATCAATATAAGAATAGTTATATTAAAAAATAAGAAGATGAAAAATCTTAATATTTAAAAAGTGTTGAAATATTTTGAAACGGAGGGCAAGTATGAAAAAACGTAATATTGCAATTTTTTTAATAATCAGTATATTGGTTATTTTAGGGATAGTTAAAAAAATTCAAAATATATATGAATTTCCTTATCTGTATGTGATAAGTGATGATAAAAAATGGAAAGCATATGCATATCCAGCATATGAAGGTGGTCAGTGGACTGGTGAAATGTTTTTTTTAGGAAATAAGGAAGGAGATGTGGGAAAAATTCAGTATTCAGTTAAATACAATGGAAAAGAAAATTATTATAATGGAGAGATTAAACCTACGAAGTACGATATTCATAATACGGAGACAGATGAAAAAATTATAAAAGAAAAAAGAAATAAGGTTTATGAATTATGGGAATTTGCGGAATTTGATGAAAATGAAAATAATAAAATAGAAATAAGAGTTAATTGGAAAGAATCAAATAAACAACATAGTCAAGTATTAAAGTTAAAAATGTATTATGGAAGGACTAATTACATATTAAGAAGAGTAAAAAGATTTTTATTATAATGCAATACCTTTAATATTTTACTTGGCTATATATAAACATGATAACGACAAAGGATATTGGAAAAAACAACAAACAGAGGAGCGAGGAATATGAAAAAAATATGGATCCTGACCCCAAAAGCCGTCTTGCCATGGAAGAATTCTCCGGGGCTACAACGATCTCTGTCTTTCAGGAATTTTATATCGGTCTCCTTTTTTCCAATCTGTCTTCCCTGGTGAAAAATCAGGCAGATGAGGAGATCCAGTCCACCTACAAACGAACGAATCAATACCGTTATCAGGCAAACCGTTCTTTCATTATTGGCCACTTAAAATCGTTGTTTCCTAAAATATTGTGCTGCTTATTGGAACTGTCCGCAATTGACCATTTATATAAGGAAGCCCTTCGGTGTAAATCTCAGATCATACCGGAACGATCATTTCCACGGAAGAAAAATAAAGCGATTGGACGAACGCATTTTAGGAATAAAAAAGTATCTTTTTAATCTTTTGCATTTCAAAAAATAGTATGATTTATATAGCTTTATTAAAGTGTGCCTTCTTTTCAGATTTTGCTTCCTTTTTATTTTTTTAGTTGAAAAATACTTCTACTTTTTTACAAATTTCCTTAAGTTGACCACATTGTATAAGACCCTTGGGGTCAGGCACCCTTAAGAAATTCGAACAAAATACACATTTAATTTGACTCGTGGAGGTGATAGCAAGAAAAAAACTTAGAGCATAGAAGTTGTAGAAAAATTGCAAAAGATAACAAGGCGGTATGGAATTTGAAGCTTATACAATAATGAGGAGTGAGAATATGAAAAAAATATGGATCGTAGCCATGACTATGTGCATTTTGTTAACGGGTTGTGGAAGTAAAAAACAGGTAAAAAAAGCAGATTGGAAAACAGACAAGATCCTTGCAACAACGAGTTATCATCAGCAGACAGGATGGGCAGATTCAATTATAGAAAACAAAAAATATGTTATTTATACAAGAAAAGATCGAAAAATTATTCGATATGACAAAGAAACAGGCGAAAAGAAAAAGCTGTTTCAGTTAGATAAAAAGCAGGATATAGAAGATATGGTGACAGCATTAGAGATATATCAAAATAAGTTATACTATTTAAATGCGAACCGTTTATATGAATCTAACATAGATGGCAGCGATAGAAAACTGGTTGCAGATGCAGATAAACTGAAAGGATTTGAAGATGAAATAAAATGGATCGGAAATTTCCAGCATTATAAAAACAAAATATATCTGGTAATCGGCGGCTCAGATATCTATGAATTAGAAGAAAACAACAAAATAAAACGAATCGTAGAAGGTGCAGTTCAGAGCTGTTTTTATAAAGGAAGTTTATATTATAAAAACTCCTATGATCCAGCAATTTATAAAATGGATCTGAAAACAAAGAAATCAAAACTGGTAAGAGGACAGGAAGCACCAGAAGATGATGATCAATATGATAAGATCATGAAATATAATGATTTTTATATGATTGATGGGAATTTTTACTATGGTGCAATCGTAAATAATGTACCAGAGAAAACTGGACTTTATAAATATAATACAAATGGAAAAGATCAGTTGGAAATAAAAGATAAAAAGGGATATGCTGCATATTCAGCACAAAAAGGTGTGTATATCAATAAGGAAACGGATAAAGACGACGATCTTACATTGATGCTGTATGCTAATAACAAAAAGAAACAGTTACTAGAGAAATTTGATGCTCAAAATGATATGACAATCATAGATGGTTATTTATTGTATTTGGAAGACGAAAGAGAAGATAAAGTGTATAGTATGATAAAATTACCATACATGAGATGAATTTGGGTTCATGCAGATTGAACAGAGAATTGCAGTATCGTAAAATAAAGGATGAAAACAATAAAAATTGATACATGGTAGGTGGGGTATTATTGGGATTTTTAATAATACCCCTAATTTTAGAAGGTATCATTTGAAGAGTAGGTGTTATATTTATGAAATTTCGTAAAATGGATAATGTATATAAAGAATGGATATTTTTATTCTTAAGTATGGTTATATGCTCATGTGGGATGACTTTATTCCTTTTCCAGCAAATGAAAATAAGAGATTTTGAAAAAATAAAAAAGTCGGACTATTATTTGAAAAATGGATATGTTAAAAATACTATATTAGAAAAGAAAACAGAATATCAAGATAAGAGATTAAAGATAAAATTGAAAGATGGAGAAACGATTTATCTTGTGGAAAAGGAGCGAGAATTTCCGGAATATCCTAAAATTCCTAATAAAATAAAAGATGATAAAAAAATACTTTTAAAGGTATAGGAACGACCATAATAATTGGTATGAAGAAAAAATACCATTTGCAGAAGAACGAAGATTATTTTATGTAGCCTTAACGAGAACCAAGAATAATGTATATCTATTAGTAAATAAAGATGCTGATAACCGTAGTCCCTTTATAAATGAGATATATAATATAATGATTAATAATAAGGAAAGTATATAACCATATATTTTCTTTTTTTTGTTCACTTTAACCATAAACAAGTTTATGTTTTCCGTGGTATGATAGAGCCAAATAATTTTGTCTCTATCATAAAATGAGTAAGCCTTAAGATTAGTCTTCTTCATAAAAGTATTATTAAAGTTTACACTATTTTACATATGAAAAGCCTTATAAAATATAGAATTATCCACACTGCCTGTGGACAGATTAAATAAATTTGACAAAAATTGACAAAATTAACAAAAACCTGTTGACAAGTACTAATCCATATAGTATACTTATTGCGATATTAAGGCCTACCAAATTAATGAATTTTTTGAAGACTTTTTCAAAGAAATTCATTAATAATATTTGAGTAAAAGTACAAATCTAAGAATGGGCGAAATCTGAAAATAAGGAGGTTATTGCTAGAGTAACAACACATAACGCTCTAGTTTGAAAAATAAAAAACACCTAATGTGTTATTAAATGTAATTCCTATAAAAATATATAAAAATTATTTTATTGTTGATTAATATATCAACTAATCCCTTTTTTATGTTAGATATTAAATAAAATTCACAAAAATCTGTTAAACCTATATTAAATTAAAAAGTACAAAACTTCAAAACCCTATTGTAGAAAAAATTAAAAGTAGGAATTACCGCTTATTTATTAAATAGTTCGTTTGTTATAATAATTTGTTTTTGATTTATGTTTTTGTTTTTAAAATATAAAAATATATTTACTCCAATTAGTAAATAAAAAAATAACTATTATCCATTCCCAGGGTAATAGTTATTTTAATTATATAATTATTTATTTTTATTAGGAATTTCTTTCTTATTAATAACTTTCTTAGACTGAACATCTTTTTTACTATTGTTATCATCTTCTTTAGTATGCGTTTTAATGCCCATAACAATAGGTAAGATAATAGGAACTCTACCAGTCTTATCTGAAAGAATTGGCATAAGACCATTAATAATTTCCGACTTCATATCATTAAAGTTAAAGAATTTCTTTTTAAGTTCCTTATTAATAATAATTTCTGCATTATGTTGAATTTCCTTAATTAAATCAGTATTTTCATTAACAAGTATATAACCTCTAGTAGTAATTGCAGGACTACCTAAAAGAATCTTATGCTCAATATCGATATTAGCAATAATAACTAGAATACCATTAGTACTCATAAGAATTCTATCCTTTATAACTGCAGACCCAACATCACCAATTCTTGAGCCATCGACATAAACTTCACCAGCTTGTACTTTACCATCTTTATATAACTGTCCTTTATCAAGAGCAAGAACATCACCATTTTCTAAGACAAAAGTATTTCTTCTTGGAATGCCACACATAACACCTAAATCTGTATGTTTTTTAAGCATTCTAAATTCACCATGGTAAGGAACAAAGTATTTAGGCTTAAATAATCTAATCATAAGTTTAAGTTCTTCTTGATTAGCATGCCCTGAAGAGTGAATTTCACTCATTGTATTAGTAAATACCTTAACACCTTTTTTATAAAGCTTATTAATAGTTCTTGATACAGAAGCTGTATTACCTGGAATAGGGGAACTAGAAAATACTACTATATCATTAGGCATCAAACTAATTTGTCTATGTGTACCAGCAGCAATTCTAGATAGAGCTGCTAGTGGTTCACCTTGGCTACCAGTACAAAGTAAACATACTTCACCAGGTTTTAAATGATTAGCCTCTTCCGCAGTAATAATAATACTCTTATCCTCAAAGTAACCACACTTAAGAGCAATATCAACCATGTTTTCCATACTTCTACCAAATAAAGCAATTTTTCTATTATTCTTTTTACAAGTTTCAATAATATGTTTAATTCTATAAACATTTGAAGCAAAAGTGGCTAGAATAATTCTATTACTAGTATAAGTAGAGAAAATTTCTTTTAAGTTTTCATCAACAACACTCTCACTAAGAGAAGTGCCAGGACTCATTGCATTAGTAGAGTCACTCATAAGTACACTAACACCTTTTTCACCAATTCTTGCCATCTTATGTAAGTTAGCCATTGGTCCAATAGGAGTCATATCAAACTTAAAGTCACCAGTCATAACAATAGTACCATCAGGAGTCTCTATTGCAAGACCATGAGAATCAGGTATCGAGTGGGTTGTTCTAAAAAATTCAATATTAAAATATTTAGTTTTAATTACAGTGTCTTCATCATAAACAACCATGTCTTTATAGACAATATTTCTTTCATCTAATTTTTTATCAATAAGCTCTTTAGCATTAGCGGGAGCATAAATCTTTGGAATAGTAACCGATTGCAAAAGAAAAGGAATACTACCAATATGATCTTCATGTCCGTGCGTAATAATTAAAGCCTTAATTTTACTTTCGTTTTCTTTTAAAAATGTATAGTCTGGTATAACATAATCAATACCAAGTAAGTCATCATCCGGAAACATAACACCAGAATCGACAATAATAATTTCATCACCATGCATAACAGTATACATGTTTTTACCAACTTCCCCAAGTCCTCCTAGGGGAATAATTTTTGTATTCATTTAATTTCTCCTTTCAAAATATTTTTTCTCGTTAACTCGTTAAAAAATAAAAATTTAATATATTGAATTTTAAAAGAATAACCACTGCCTAATAATTATACAATAATTTTGTTAAAAAAGCAAATGGTAAATTTTATCTTTACATATAGAGTGTGAACCTAGGGTTTCCCACTCATCTTTGAAGCCTAAGTGTCTTCAAAGATAAATATGGAGCCAAGTGTGTTTCCATATTTAAGAATCAGTCATTAAAAAACAAAAAAATACCTTGTATTTACTATAAACATGTGCTATAATATAACTGTCTTGAAGAAAGAGTGGCATAAAAATCCACTCTTTTATATATATTAATTAGGAGGAAATATGACAGTAGAAGAAAAAATAAGAGAAATGCTTGAAGGACCAGTCAGAGAAGTAGGAGTAAGAATAGACTCCATAAATCTAGAAAAGGAAGATAATAATTTATATCTAAAAATCGTAATAGATCGTGATGAAATAATTGATATAGATAAATGTGTTGAAGTAACAAATATTATCAATCCAATACTAGATAGAGAAGATCCTATAAAAGAATCATACACTTTAGATGTATCGACAAAGGAGAAGGGAAGATAAAAATGAATCAAAAACAAATGAAAGAATTTATGAAGGCATTAAATGCTATCGCTGAAGAAAAGAAAATAGATAAGAGTATAGTTGTTGAAGCTATGGAACAAGCTATGGCTGCAGCTTACAAGAAAAATGAAGGATTAACTAATGTTATGGCTAAAGTTGATGATGTAACAGGAGATATTAGAATCTATTCATATAAGACAGTAGTAGAAACAGTAGAAAATCCTGACTTAGAAATATCATTAGAGGATGCTTCTAAAGAAGTAGAAGGAATTGAACTTGGTGATACTATTAAAGATAAAGAATTACCACTTAAAGATTTTGGTAGAGTAGCAGCTCAAACTGCTAAACAAATCGTTGTTCAAAGAGTAAAAGAAGCAGAAAAACAAAGCATATCAGGAGAATTCCAAGATAAAGATGGTGAATTAATGGTTGGAACATTATCAAGAGAAGACCAAAAAAATTACTTTGTTGACTTAGGAAGAGCAAGTGGTATTTTACCAAAAGATCAAATAATACCAGGTGAAAAACTAGTTATGGGTTCATCAGTAAAAGTATATGTATCAAAACTAGAACTTGGACCAAAAGGACCATTTATTATGCTTTCTAGAAGTCATTATGGCTTTGTAAAAAGATTACTAGAAATAGAAGTACCAGAATTAAATGATGGCACAGTAATGTTATATTCAGTAGCTAGAGATGCAGGAAGTAGAACTAAAATAGCTGTTTATACTGAATATAATAATGTAGATCCAATTGGTGCTGTAATAGGTGAAAAAGGAAGAAGAATAGCAGCTGTTTTAAAAGAGTTAAATGGTGAAAAAATAGATGTAATATTATATGATAAAGATCCAGTTAAATTTATTACTAATGCTTTAAGTCCCGCTAAAGATATTAAAGTAACAATTAAAGATGAAAGCAAGAAAGAAGCATTAGCGGTAGTTGGTGACAACAATTTATCTCTAGCAATAGGTAAGAGAGGACAAAATGTAAAATTAGCTTCTCGTCTTACACATTACAAAATCGAAGTAAAAAGTCAGTTAGCTGTTAATGAAGAAAATGCTGAAGAAGTGGAAGCATCTGAGAAATAAAATGAAAAAAGTTCCATTACGTAGATGTGTTGTAACTAAAGAACAACTACCTAAAAGTGAATTGCTTCGTATAGTAAGAGATAAAGAAGGACATATTTTTCCTGATTTAACTGGTAAAGCAAATGGCCGTGGTGCTTATATTAAGAAAGATATAAACGCCTTAAACTTAGCTAAAGATAAAAAAATATTAGAACGTGCATTAGAAGTAAAGATAGATGATACTGTTTATGAAGAGATAGAAAAAATAATAAAATAGGAGGTGATACATATGATGAATGTATCCGAATATGCAAACGATGTTGGAAAGAAAGTATCGGAAATATTAAAATTATGTCAAACTCTAGATATCAAAGTATCTAATGAAGAAGATATGTTATCTGATGATGATATAATTATGCTAGATAATGAAATAGCAAATATGGATGAAGAAGAGGAAGTTGAAGAACTAGAAGAAGAAATTGAAGACTTTGCTGATTCTTATGAAGAAGAACTAGAAGAGATAACATCAAATGATAAGGAAGAAGTACACAAGAAAAAGAATTCTATCAAAAAAGATATCAAAAAGAATGATTATAGGGCTAAAAGAAAAGAAATGTACAAACATAAAGAAAAACTACAATCAAATACTAATACTAATAGTGATGATGTAGTAGCCTACAAAGAAAATATGACTGTAGCAGAATTAGCAGGAGCCTTAGATGTACCAGCAGCAACATTAATAAAAAAATTGATGGCTTTAGGTATGCTAGTAAATATTAATGCTTCTCTAGATTTTGATACTGCTGAAATCTTAGTAGCAGACTTCAATAAAACATTAAAAAAAGAAAGTACTATGGATGAGGCTAATTTTGAAGAATTAGAAATAGTAGATAGGGAAGAAGACTTAATAGAAAGACCACCAGTAGTAACAATAATGGGACATGTAGACCATGGTAAAACAACCCTTTTAGATACTATTAGAAAAACTAATGTAGCAAGTGGTGAAGCTGGAGGAATAACTCAGGCCATTGGTGCTTATCAAATAGATTATAATGGCAAAAAGATAACTTTTATTGATACTCCAGGACATGCAGCTTTTACTGAGATGCGTGCTAGAGGTGCATCAATAACTGATATCGTAATTATTATTGTAGCAGCAGACGATGGTGTTATGCCACAAACTAAGGAAGCAATTGATCATGCTAAAGCAGCTGGTGTACCAATCATAGTAGCAGTAAATAAAATAGATAAACCTACAGCTAATGTTGAAAGAGTATTAACAGAAATGTCCGCTAATGGCTTACAGCCAGAGGCTTGGGGTGGAGATACCATGTTTGTTAATATCTCAGCAGTAACTGGTGAAGGAATAGAAGATCTTCTAGAAAGAATTTTATTACTAAGTGAAATGGGAGAATTAAAAGCTAATCCAAATCGTTATGCTATTGGTACAGTAATTGAATCTAAATTAGATAAAGCAAGTGGTGTAGTAACTAACTTACTTATCCAAAATGGTACTTTAAGACTAGGAGATCCAATTGTCGTAGGTACAATATCAGGACGTGTCAGAACTCTTAAAAATGATAAAGGTGAAAACTTAGTTGAAGCTCTTCCATCAATGCCAGTATCTATAACAGGATTACCAGAAAGCCCATCAGCAGGAGATAAGTTTATGGCTTTTGAAAGTGAAAAGAAAGCTAAAAAGGTAGCAGAGCAAAGACAAGAAATAGAAAAAGAAAAGAAAAATAAACCAAAAACACAGGCTTCATTAGCAGATCTATTTAATAGAAAAGAAGCTGGTGAAAAAGAAATAAATATTATATTAAAAGCTGATGTTAAAGGTAGTGAAGAAGCAGTAAAAAATTCATTACTAAAACTAGACATTGAAGGCATGAAAATAAATGTTATCAGAAGTGGTATTGGTGCCATTTCTGAAAGTGATGTTGTATTAGCGGAAGCATCAAATGCTATTATCATCGGTTTCAATATTAGACCAGATCATAAAATATCTGAAACTGCTAAAGATAAAGGTGTAGATATAAGATTATATGATATTATTTACAAAGTAGTAGAAGAAATGGAAGCTGCTTTAAAAGGAAAATTAGAACCAGAATATGAAGAAGTTGTATTAGGAGAAGCTGAAGTAAGAAAATTATTTAAGTTCTCTAAAGTCGGTACCATAGCGGGTTCTTATGTAACATCAGGAGTAATAAAAAGAGGGGCAAAAGCTAGAGTAATAAGAGATGGTGTAGTAGTAAATGATAGCATAATTGCTACTCTAGCTCGTGAAAAAGATCAAGCCAAAGAAGTAAAACAAGGTTTAGAATGTGGAATAACTATCGAAAACTTTAATGATATTAAAGAAAAAGATATAATTGAAGCATATGAACTAAAAGAAGTGAGGAAGTAGAGTAATATGAGAAATGAATTTAGTTCTGAAAAACTAGGAAGTCGTGTACCAAATTGTACAAGAAAAGAGTATAGCGAAATATTAGCAGTTCATTTTATTACAGAAGATAGAAATAAAGCTAAAGCACAAAAAGAATATCAAACGAGAGGAACTAAAAAGTATACTAAAGAAGGGATTATAGATAGATTATCTGCTAAACCATATAATTTTAGTTTAATAGCTCCTAGAAAAAGTAGTAGAGATGGTGTAAATTTAACTGGTGATGAACGTTCATACTATTATGGATATTATACTTTAGGAACTGAAAAAATTGCTATTCAACTAAAATATCCAGATGTCAAGAGAATGGCAACTATTGAAGAAATAGGATATAATGATGCCAAAAGTGGTATATCATTAGCGGATCTACCTATAGAAATAAAAGAAAATAGAGAGTATTTACTAGGATATAAAAAAGCATTAGAAGAATTATTAAATAATAATAAAAATTTAAGAAAGTAGGAATAATATGAGAGAAACAGAAATTAGCATAAATCGTAGGAAAAGTGATTATGTAAAGATAAGTGCAGCATCTATGTCACAATATCAAACAGATAAAGATTTTAGAGAAAAAAGAGATAAAGAAAAAGCTATGAATAAATTAAATACTAGTGGAAATAATCCTATACTAATTGAAAAAGGAAAACAGGATAGATTAGCGGGGTTATCCATTGAAGGAAATTTTTATAATATAGAAGGAATTACTGGAAAGTATAATTTAGTATCATACCACTATGGATATACAGCCTTAGCAAGTAGAACACTAGCAGTATCAATTCCAGAAAAAAAGTATACCGATGATTCGCTAAGGATGATTGGCTATAATGATGCTCAAGATGAAAACATTGTTTTTGAAGAATTACCTGAAGCGGTTAGAGAATGTGCAGCCTATCTAGAAGGATATAAATTAGGTTTAGAAAAAAGTAAAACTAAAAAAGCAAAATAAAAGGAGATAATTATGAGTGTAAAATTAGATAGATTAGGACACATCTTTACTGAAGCAATATCGAAAATAATAAATGAAGAAGTAAAAGATGATGATATCAAATTTGTAACCATAACAGCAGTTGATATAACAAATGACTTATCTTATGCTAAAGTATATTTTACTAATCTAATAGACACTGATAGAGAAAAAGTAACTAAAGCATTAAATAGAGCAAGTTCCTTTATTCGTGGTAAACTATTTGATGAAGTAGAAATAAGAAAAATGCCTGAGTTAACATTTGTTTATGACGAATCAATTGAATATGGTAACAAGATAGAAAAGATAATTGATGAAATAAATAAGGAGGAGTAAGTATGAACAATATTATTGACAAAGTATTAACAAGCAATAATATTGTTTTACTTTGTCATAATAATCCTGATGGTGATGCTATCGGTAGTACATTAGCTATGTATCATACCTTAAAGAAATTAGATAAAGAAGTGGATATAGTAATTAAAGAGCCACCCAAAAGATTTAACTTTCTAGAAGGTTTTCAAGATATTAAAGAAAAAAGTAATAAAGACTATGATACCGCTATTATATTAGATACTGCTAACATAGATAGAGTAAATGATCCAAGTGATATCTTAAATAGAGTAAAGAAAAAATATGTAATTGACCATCATATCAGTAATACTAAATATGGAGATGAAAATCTAGTTAAAGAGCGACCAGCCTGCTGTCAGATAGTATATGAAATAATAAAAGAATTAAATATCGAGATAACCAAAGAACTAGGAGAATCCCTAATGACTGGCTTACTTACTGATACAGGTGGTTTCTCTCATCAAGATGTTTTACCAAGTACTTTTGCCATGGCTGAAGACTTAAGTAAAATAGTAAATATATCTCTTCTTTATGATAAAGCCTTAAGAACAATAACTATAAATCAGTTTAATATTAAAAAGATAGCTCTAGATAATTTAGAGTTCTATTATAACGGAAAAGTAGCTATATCATATATAACAGAAGAAGATATGATAAGTACTGGAGTAGACCAAAATGACTGCGGTATTCTAGTAAATATCCCTCTAGAGATAGAAGGAATAGAAGTATCAATATTCTTAAGAAAGTATAAAGAAGAAATAAGAGTATCACTTCGTAGTAAACATATTAATGTAAATGAAATAGTAAAAGTATTTGGTGGCGGAGGCCATATTAATGCTGCTGGTGTAACAGTAAAGATGCCTTATGAAGAATTAAAAAAACAAGTACTAGAGGAAGTAGGTAAGAGAATCGATGAATGGAGTATTAGTAGTAAATAAACCAAAAGATTATACAAGTAGAGATATCGTAAATATCATATCTAAAAAGTTTAATACCAAAAAAGTAGGTCATACTGGAACATTAGACCCATTAGCAGAAGGCGTTCTAATAGTACCGATAGGCAAAGCCTTAAAAGTAGCAGAACTACTAACATCAGAAACCAAAGAATATATAGCAGAAGTCATACTAGGCTATGAAACGGATATGTTAGATATAACAGGAACAGAAATAAAAAGAAATATTCCCAAAGTAACTAAAGAAGATATCGAGAAAACACTAAAAAAATATACTACCAAATATCTTCAAGAAGTACCCATGTATTCAGCAGTCAAAGTAGGAGGAAAAAAACTCTATGAATATGCAAGAAGCAATATACAAGTAACACCACCTAGTAAAGAAGTAGAAATATACTCCTTAGATTTACTAGAAGACCCCAAGTATCTAACTAATACCATTGAGTTCAAAATAAAATGTAAAGTGAGCAAAGGAACATATATAAGAAGTCTAATTAGAGATATAGCTTATGACTTAAATACCTATGGAACAATGAAAAACCTAGTACGAACAAAGCAAGGAATTTTTTCACTAGAAGACTCCTATACACTAGAAGATATTCAAAATGATAACTATAAATTACTTACCATAAGAGAAGTACTATCAAATATTCCCGTAACAATAATAGAGGGAGATACCCTAAAGAAAGTACAAAATGGTATGTCTCTTCCCATCTTTTTCAATTCAGAATTATCATTACTAATAGACCATAAAGGAAGAGAAATAGCTATCTATAAAAAAGAAGGAAATATGGATAAACCATATAAAATGATTGAGGTAAACAATGAATAAAATAAGAGTAATGAATGAACTACTATCAAATAAAATAGCAGCAGGAGAAGTAGTAGAAAAAGTCGTATCAATAGTAAAAGAATTAGTAGAAAACTCCGTTGATGCCAAAGCAACAAATATTAAAATAGACTTAAAAGAAGCTGGGATCCGTGAGATTATCGTAACAGATAATGGTATCGGTATGAATAGAGAAGATGCCCCATTAGCTTTTCAAAGACATGCAACTAGTAAATTATATACCGATGATGACTTATGGAATATATCTTCCCTAGGTTTTAGAGGAGAGGCTCTTCCCTCAATTGCTGCAGTATCCGATGTCATATTAAAAACATGTGATGGAGAAGTAGGAACAATGGTTCACATCAAAGGAGGTAAAATAGAGAAAGTAACAAATTCTGAAGCAAGAATAGGTACTCAAATAACCGTAACTAGTATGTTCTATAATACCCCTGCCAGACTAAAGCACTTAAGAAGTCCTTATGCCGAACTAGCAAATGTTGTCGAATATGTCAATAAAATGGCCTTATCATATCCAAGTATCAAGTTTAGACTAACTAATGACGATAAAGAAATCCTAAATACCGATGGTAGCGGTAATCAATTAAAAGTAATAAAATCAATCTATGGCTTGGATGTTGCTAAAAGAATGTTAGAGATAAAAAATGCCAATGATGACTATGAACTAGCAGGTTATATATCCCTACCCGAAGTAACAAGAGCAAATAGAAATCACATGACTATTCTTGTTAATAATAGAGTAATCAAAAATCAATATCTAAATAAAATAATTAATGATGCCTATTCTTCATTCAAAGAAGACACTCGTTATCCAATTGTTGTTATAAATATAAATGCCGATCCATCCCTAATCGATGTCAATATTCATCCATCCAAACAAGATATCAAGTTTAGTAATTTTGAAGATTTAAAAGTCCTAATCGAAGATACCATAACAAGTACTATCAAGAAGAAAATACTAATACCAAAGATAGAGACCAAAGAAGAAGGACCTGAAATAACATATAAAAATTTAACCTTGAATCTAGATAGAAATAACATAGCACCAAAAGAAGAAGAAAAAATATATCCAGATGAAAGTAAAGAAAGATTAAATAATCTAGTTAACTTTATTGAAGAACCAAATAATGAGTATGATACCGAAGAAGAAAAAGAAGACTATGCCGAAGAAATAGTTCATGACAAATTACCAGAGTTATATCCAATAGGACTAGCCTTAGGAACCTATATCGTTTGTGAAAATGAAAAAGGAATCTATCTAATTGACCAACATGCTGCAGAAGAAAGAGTAAACTATGAACGAAATTATTACTTATTATCACATCCTAATAACGATACCATCTCTCCGTTAGTACCAATAGTAATAACATTACCCAATAATGAATATATCAAAATAAAAGAAAATCTAAATATAATGGAAGAATTAAACTTTGAAATAGAAGAGTTTGGTATTAATTCCTTTAGAGTAATATCTCATCCAACATGGGTACCAAAAGGAAGAGAAGAAGAGATAGTAAGAAGAATATTTGAAGAAATACTATCTAAAGGTAAAGACTTTACACTAGGAAAGTTTAGAGATAATCTAGCCAAGTTAGTAAGTTGTAAAATGAGTGTCAAGGCCAATACTAGAATAACTAAAGAGGCCCAAGAAGAAATTATAAACAAACTAAGAAAGTGTAATAATCCCTATAATTGTCCTCATGGCAGACCAACGATAATTCATTTTACCATATATGAAATAGAAAAAATGTTTAAAAGAAGCGTTTAAAGTACTTCAGAGCCTAAGGTCTCTTTCGTGTTATAGAAAGCCTAAGGTCTTTCTATAATAATTTAGAGCCTTAATAATAAGTCTCTAAATTAAAAATATGTTTGACATACACCATAGATTATGCTATTATAAGTGGCAAGTGGGGTGATATTATGTCATATGAAACAGATGTAATGAGAAGTTTAACATTAGCTTTAAGAGATAACAACAAAAATATCGAAGTATTAAAATATTTATCATTAGAATTAAGAAGAGCTAATGAATTAAAAGAAATAGAACTAGGTTTAAGAAAAGTAGAAGATTATTCATTTAATCAAAATAACCAAAAGAAGAAGATAAAATAAACATCTTCTTTTCTTTAAAAAGGAGGACAATATGCATAAAATAATTGTCATAACAGGACCAACAGCAGTAGGAAAAACAAAGTTAAGTATTGAACTAGCCAAAAAATATGATGGTGAAATAATAAATGCCGATGCCGTTCAAGTATATAAAGGATTAGATATAGGTAGTGCTAAAGTAACAGAAGAAGAAAAAGAAGGTATTCCTCATCACTTATTAGATTTTAAAGAAGTAACCGAAGAATATACCATCTATCACTATCAAAAAGATTGTCGTGAAAAAATAAAAGACATTCAAAGCAGAAATAAAACACCCATTCTAGTAGGAGGAACAGGCCTTTATATAAAGGCAGCCCTATATGATTACAAATTATCTGAAGAAAAAAGTACTAATACTTATGACAACTTAACTAATGAGGAACTATATGAAGAATTAAAAAAGTTAGATAAAGATATCATAATAGATAAAGACAATCGTCGTAGATTAATAAGAGCAATCAATTATTATAAAGAAAATAACGAATCAATAAATAAAAATAAAACCAATAAATTACTATATAATGTAATCTTTATTGGACTTACTACAGATAGACAAGTATTATATGATAAAATAAATAAAAGAGTAGATGAAATGATAAGTCAAGGCTTACTCGAAGAAGTAAAATCCTTCTACGACAAAGGTATAAAATCCAAGCCATTACTAAATGCTATTGGCTATCGTGAACTATATAATTATTTAGATGGAAATTATACAAAAGAAGAAGCAATTGAAAAAATAAAACAAAACTCTAGACATTATGCTAAAAGACAGTATACCTTCTTTAATCATCAATTACCAGTAGTATGGTTTGAAACAGATTATAATAATTTTAATAATACCATAGAAAAAGTAGCTAGTTACATAGATAGTAACTAACTACTTTTATTCTTTTTCAATTAAAAATTTTTTAAGTTCACTAGGCTCTTTATCATTAATAATAATATCATAAATAAGATCAATAATAGGCATCTTAATCTTTTTATTTCTTAATAATTTCTTAATAGATTTAAGAGTATATAATCCCTCAATAGTAGTGCTTTCAATATATTTATTAATTTCTTCCTTACTTTTACCTTCACCAATAATTTTTCCTAAAGTATAATTTCTACTTTTAACAGAAGTACAAGTAAGTAAAAGATCTCCAAAACCTGCGAAAGAAAGAATAGTTTTTTTATTTCCACCAAGAGCCTTAATAAGTGCCTTAATATCATGTAGTGATTCAGTAATAAACATACTACTAGTAGATATAGGATATCCCATACCATCTAACATCCCTGAAGCAATAGCAATAACATTCTTAATAGCTCCGCAAATCTCTGCACCAACAATATCTTTAGTATGTCTTAACTTAACATAATCATTTTGCATATATTTTAATAAAATATCTCTCGCAGTATTACTTCTAGTAGCAAGAGTAAGACCAATAGGAACTTTATATACAATATCAACTGCAAAAGTACCACCAGAAATAATAGCAATATTATTAGTATTAATATTCTCTCTAACTACATCATATAAAAATCTACAAGTATTTTGTTCAATCCCCTTAGAGGCAATACAAATAACCTGTTTACTATTATAATAATTTTTTAATTCTTTACTAGTTGTATCTAAAAATTTAGCCGGAATAGCAATTATAATAAGTTCAGCACTATCTACAACATCTTTCATATCAGTACTAATAACAATATCCTTAGGAATCACAAAATCAACTTTATCACTTTTACCATTTTTGAGTAACATATTTTTTTCTTCTTCACTATTAGTCCACATCTTAACATTACATTTATTATTATAAAAAACACTAGCAAGAGCCATACCATAAGCACCAGTACCAATTATAGCAACATTCATTTAATCATCATCCTTTCACTAATTTTAATATCAAAATATCCACTAGGAGTTTCAAATACTTTTCTAACTCTTTTTTTAGGAAGTATAATTTTATTTTTAGGTAAATCTTTATAAACAAATAAAACCTTATTATCATTATCACACATAATAACATCAATATTCTCTTTCATAAAAAAAGTATGGATACTATTACATCTATCAAATAAAAGTGCTTTATCAATATTTTTAGTAAACATAAATCCTTTTAATCTAGAAAAAAAACTTTTACATTCATATAAATCAATATCTTTATTATTATATAACAGCTTCATTCTACCACCTATAATAATTATATATATAAATAATTAAAATATCAAGTCAATTTTATTCACTTCCTTGATAAAAATAGTCATTTATGATAATATATATGTGGAGGAAATAATATGAATAGAAAAGGGTTCACTCTAATAGAGTTATTAGCAGTAATAGTAATATTAGGAATAATATTGACATTTGCAGTGCCAAGTATAACAAATATATATAAAGAAAGTAAATTAAAAACAGAGGGAATGTTTTTAAATGAGTTATCCAAAAGCATAGACAGTTATGTAACATTAAATAGTGATAAGATAGCATTTAACGAAAAAAAGACCGCTACTAAAACAGAAAATAATCAAAGTTTATCTGTAACAGTATACGAAGGTAAAATATCCATAAAAGATTTAATAGATGACCAAATAATAGAAGAAAAAGATTATATAAATCCAGGTAATAAAGATGCTACATGTGATAAGGATAACAAAATAGTCGAAGTATATCGTGACTCTGATTATGTCTATTGTTATAAAGTAAATAAAAATAAATTAAATTGTTTAACTGATGAATACAAAAACTCATTAGATAGTGATTATGCTATTGATACATGCATATGGAAATAGGAGAATAAAATGACATTAATAATAATACTATCAATAATATTTCTAGTAATTGATCAAATATCTAAAATATTAATAATTAAATTACTAGAACCTAATGAAGTAATAACTATTATAAAGAACTTTTTCTATATTTTCA
>OLNM01001153.1_pt1 | contig 20874 bp, 16 predicted proteins | sample 1672391 | NCBI WGS metagenome assembly OLNM01 (sample SAMEA3136680, study PRJEB25190) | human gut metagenome | reverse complement strand
GACCATTATCAAAAGTTTGATAGAAGTTGGAGACCGTCTTGGTAAGCCCGTTCTGGCTACGGGAAATGTCCACTATATCGAACCGGAAGAAGAGATTTATCGTGAAATTATTGTCCGTAGTTTGGGACAGGGGGCGATGATTAACCGAACTATCGGTCATGGGGAACATGCCCAACCAGCACCACTTCCAAAGGCTCATTTTAGAACGACCAATGAGATGCTGGATGAATTTGCCTTTTTGGGAGAGGAACTGGCTCGGAAATTGGTAATTGAAAACACCAATGCCTTGGCAGAAATATTTGAACCCGTTGAGGTTGTTAAGGGTGACTTGTACACGCCTTTCATCGATAAGGCTGAAGAAACGGTTGCTGAATTGACCTATAAGAAAGCTTTTGAGATTTATGGAAATCCGCTCCCGGATATTGTTGATTTGCGGATTGAAAAAGAATTGACTTCCATTCTGGGAAATGGATTTGCCGTGATTTATCTGGCATCGCAGATGCTGGTGCAACGTTCCAATGAACGGGGTTACTTGGTTGGTTCTCGTGGGTCTGTAGGATCTAGTTTCGTTGCGACTATGATTGGGATTACGGAGGTCAATCCTCTCTCTCCTCACTATGTCTGTGGTCAGTGTCAGTACAGTGAGTTTATCACGGATGGTTCTTACGGTTCAGGTTTTGATATGCCCAATAAGGACTGTCCTAAATGTGGTCACAAACTAAGTAAAAACGGACAGGATATTCCTTTCGAGACCTTCCTTGGTTTTGATGGGGATAAGGTTCCCGATATTGACTTGAACTTCTCGGGAGAAGACCAGCCTAGCGCCCACTTGGATGTGCGTGATATCTTTGGTGAGGAATATGCCTTCCGTGCAGGAACGGTTGGTACGGTGGCTGCCAAGACTGCCTATGGATTTGTAAAGGGCTACGAGCGAGATTATGGCAAGTTTTATCGTGATGCAGAGGTGGAACGCCTCGCTCAAGGTGCGGCTGGTGTCAAACGAACGACAGGACAACACCCGGGGGGAATTGTTGTTATTCCGAACTATATGGATGTCTACGATTTTACGCCTGTCCAATATCCAGCAGATGACGTGACGGCTGAATGGCAAACGACTCACTTTAACTTCCACGATATCGATGAGAACGTCCTCAAACTTGATGTGCTGGGACATGATGATCCGACCATGATTCGGAAACTTCAGGATTTGTCTGGGATTGACCCTAATGAAATTCCTATGGATGACGAAGGCGTGATGGCCCTCTTTTCTGGGACGGATGTGCTAGGTGTGACTCCTGAGCAAATCGGAACGCCGACAGGTATGCTGGGGATTCCAGAATTTGGAACCAACTTTGTACGTGGGATGGTAGATGAGACGCATCCGACGACTTTTGCAGAATTGCTTCAGTTGTCAGGGTTGTCCCACGGTACCGACGTTTGGCTGGGCAATGCCCAAGATTTGATTAAGCAAGGGATTGCTGACCTATCAACCGTTATCGGTTGTCGAGACGATATCATGGTTTACCTCATGCATGCTGGTCTTGAACCTAAGATGGCCTTTACCATTATGGAACGGGTACGTAAGGGCTTGTGGCTCAAGATTTCCGAAGAGGAGAGAAATGGCTATATCGAAGCTATGAAGGCTAATAAGGTGCCAGAGTGGTATATCGAGTCCTGTGGGAAAATTAAGTATATGTTCCCTAAAGCCCATGCGGCAGCCTACGTTATGATGGCCCTACGTGTGGCCTACTTCAAGGTTCACCATCCTATTTATTACTACTGTGCTTACTTCTCCATTCGTGCTAAGGCTTTTGATATCAAGACCATGGGTGCAGGCTTGGATGCCATCAAACGCAGAATGGAAGAAATCTCTGAAAAACGGAAGAATAATGAAGCTTCTAATGTGGAAATCGATCTCTATACAACACTTGAGATTGTCAATGAGATGTGGGAGCGTGGTTTCAAGTTTGGAAAACTCGATCTCTACCGTAGTCAGGCGACAGAGTTCCTCATCGATGGGGATACTCTCATTCCGCCATTTGTAGCGATGGATGGTCTGGGTGAGAACGTTGCCAAGCAGTTGGTGCGAGCGCGTGAAGAGGGAGAATTCCTCTCAAAAACAGAACTACGCAAACGTGGCGGACTCTCATCAACCTTGGTTGAAAAGATGGATGAAATGGGTATTCTTGGAAATATGCCAGAGGATAACCAGCTCAGTTTGTTTGATGATTTGTTTTGATGGATATAGTGAAGCGCCATAGCTGTTGAAAGGTCAAGATTGCAGATTAACGAGTTTTACCGTCATTGGGCATAATCAAATTCAGAAATATATTTTCTTGAGAATGTATATTTTTTGAAGTTTTTAGAGGACGTCATTAAGTTATGACCAATCAAATAAATATTTGTAATAAAAGAAATGGACGGCTGTTTAGCAGTATAAGTTATCAAATATTATTGCTTTGCTGAGATACATGAGCTAAGGATAAAAGGTTGCTTAAAGAGATAGTGATCTAAAGGAGGTTGTAAGTAAGTTGGCTGGGGAAAAAAATAATGCAACATCCAGTTGGAGTGGATATAACCATCAGGGGCAGGTTGGTATTTTTCTTGCTTTGAAAGAATTAAATATGTTGATTCAGAACGATGAAGATTTTAGGGGTTACTCTGTCCAATTTGAAAAAGAAGATGGAGAGGATATTGATATAGTGAAAGGGATTGAAGTTATATCAAGACATCAAGTAAAGGCAAAGAAAAATAAAAAGAATCTTAACGATTATAAAGATGTACTAACTGGATTTAAGGAAGATGGAGTTGAAGAAAATTCTAGATACTTACATACAATTTGTGATGTAATTGGCTTTGAATTATCAGAAGAGGAGTTTAAAGAACTACCATATAAACCCAAATTTATTCCAAATGATAAAAATGTTAAACTATACGAGTATCCTGATGGTTGCAAGTATTGTGACTTGAGTAATGTTAGTGAGTCTAAAATAGATAGTTTTTGTAAGGAAGAAATAAAAAGCTTACTCATTGCACATAGTCCCAGCCTGAAAGATGATGATGAACATATTAAAGAAACTTTATTTGAACTGAAAAATTTATTGTGCACAAAAATAAGAGAGGCGCATGAAGCTGGAGGAAGTGCAAATCCAGTAATTTTATTTCCAGAGATTTACAATATTGTTACTTCTACTGAAAAACGCGAAAGACAATCAATTCGTAGAGCAAAAGGGTTATTTTCACTTTATTGGAATGAAAGTTTTGATAATGATGTTGATAATACAATAATAAATGAAATTCTAAATTTAGCTGATGATGACTTCAAAAATCTATTAATTGACATGCATCCTGATAATAGCATTTCGAAACTACAAGATTTGAATAATCTAGATAATTTGATTGATAGAGGTAGTATTAAATATATTTTGTATAATTTTTTTAGGTGGTATAAAAAAGAAAAATTTATATTAAATAACTTGTATTATCAAACTAATCAGGAGTCGTTTAGGTTAAGTATGATTCACCAACCAAAAGCTGCTGCTGGTGAAGTTAAAAATGACATTATGAAAAATATTGGATTTATAAGAGCTAGTTTTAATACAGATTATTTGATCAATATGAATATTGAAGGCAAAAAATTTTTTGAAGTTCAACCTATAGATGAAGAGGGAAAAGAAAAATTGAAGTCTGGATTACTGGGGAAGGAGAAGGATAATATATTTTCAATTAATTTAGAATATATAGACTATGAGAAAACTGTTCTAAAATTGAGGGAGGATCAAAATAGTGATGAATAACTTCATGAAAAAAATTTTAGAAAAGGATGACTATCAGTGTATTGACCAAGGTATTGAATTGTGGAATAATAACAATGAATTTTTCATAATTCAAGAATATGATGTAGAAGAATTGGAATCAAGTGGTGACAAAACACAAAATTTTTTTACTTGTGAAAAGACGAATCAGCTAATATCGGAATTCGAAAAAATTCAAGATAATAAAATAAAAAAGAATACGTCCTTATTTGTGTCTGTGAAAGTTAATAATATTAAAGAAGTATATGAACGTTTTAAGAATATAGCCATGAGAATCGAAGAGGATGAATACTATTTTAGGAAGTATATTATTTTTTATACTGATGAAGGTCTAGATAAACTTAATCCTGATATTCAGGATTTACTTCAGTTCGTTCAAAACAACGGCGATGATTCAGAAGAAGAAAGTTTATTTGATAAATTTGAGGGAAACATGTTTTTTGATGATTCCTACTTTATTGCTATGCAACTAATCATCAAGTTACCGTTTATTTCTCTACCTCATTCTGATAAACCATTTGCAACAATTGAGGATAAAATAAAATTACGTATGGAAAGTGAACAACAAGTCAAAAAGGAGCAACAAGTAAATCAGATTTTAGAATTGTTTAATAGTGATAATATTCGTGAACAATTTGAAAATAGCGGTATGTTTGATAATTTAAGACAGATTTTGGAAGAATAATTTTATGAAAATAAAGAAGATTTTACTTTATAATTTTAAAAATTTTAGGCAAAAAACGATTATTGATTTTAGTGATAGTATAACTTTTTTAGTTGGACCAAATGGATTTGGAAAGACAACTATTTTTGATGCAATAGAGTTAGGTTTGACGGGTAATATTTCTCGAATTACTCAAACGTTTCAAGTAACCGGGGAGAATGTTTCGTATAATAAACCTTTCTTTCAAAATGATATATCTCAGCCGGTGATTGTAAAATTATGGTTGGAAAAATCAAATGGTGAACACTTAGTTATTATTCGAGAATTAACAAACAATAGTACTACTGATGGAAGGTTGTTTGCCCCAAAGAAATCTATCGAGCAATTTAAGTTGTTTCGCCAGGAGGAAGTAACTGGTGAAAATTTCATCAGCATAGATAATAATGTTAAAGTATCTGAAATAGATCAGACTACAGTTGATAATTTTTTAGAGATTAATGGGAAATATGAAATTGCTAAGATTTTTAATCTGTTTAACTATATTCAACAAGAAGAAACGACATTTTTCTTGAAGAAATCTGAGAAAGATAGAAGTAACAATCTCTCGTTTTTGGTTAAAACTGATGAGATAGAAGATAGAATAAGTAAGATTGAAAAAGTAAATAAAGCTATCAGCGATAAATTGGGATTTCTTATTAAGCAACAAGAGAAACTTACCCAGCAAGAATTGAATAACATCCCTTATAAAAGATTGTTTATCAAACAGGTTTTTCAATTTGATAAAGAAAATCCGTTTTCTGTAGACAACCTCAGCCAGTTAGATGATTTCAAAGTCACAATTAAAAAGATTATTGAATTTAAACAGAGGTTTTCTATTTCTGAATATCAACGAAAGTTGGAAAGAGATAAGCGGAAGAAAGAAATCAATACTATTGGCAGTGCTTTACGCCTCGCAATTTTATCTCCATTTGTTCAAAGACCGAATAATAAATGGCATTGGGAAAAATATACATTAGAGAACCCGAGAGTATTTGAATACGTACTTTTAGAAAATTATATTCGATCATTTGAAACTATCACCCAAGAATATAGGCGAAGACAACAATTACATCAATACTGGGCGTATCTATCTACTGATATTAATCAAATGACAGCAGAGTCTTTTCAGTGTGTTCAAGACGATATCCTCTCAAATGATTTTAAATTACTTAAAGATCAGTGGACACTTTACCAGGGATTAAGAGAAAATGCAGGACAGGTGGACAAAAATTTAAGTGATTTACGACAACGTAGAAGTGATTTGAGTGGCAAGTTTAATGAATTAAGACATCAATATGTTGACGAAAATAAATGTCCATTCTGTAGCAATCAGTTTGATTCTTTCAATGATTTGAAACAAGCTTATGATAGTTATGAAGCTTATCTATCTGAAATTTCATCTAGAGATAGTCAGCGATTACACGAAGTTCAATTATTGCTGAATGAATTGATCCAGCAACTGAAGCAGAAAATCATTGATGAAATAAATAGCCTTTCTACGGATGTAGATAAAAATGTATTAGATAGATTACAAGAATTAAAAAATTCGTATCAAAGTTATTCTCAAAATGTCGAAGGTTTTAAAACTTTTATTCAGTCGTACACAATTATGGTACCATATGAGTTGGGAAGGTTAGAATTTAAAGACTATATCCAGCAGTACCAGTTATACTTGCAAGAATTTCAATCAAAATTAGTAGTTGATAATGATGTTTATCGGTTACTAGATATTAATAATCTGGAAAATATAAAGAGACAACTGGGTGATTTAAGAGAAGAATTTTCTGAATTGCAGTTTGAAACGTACCAATTGGAATCAAGTTCATATTCGAAGATAAATATGGCGACGATTGATAGTCGATTGCTTGAATTAAAAAATGCTATTCACTCGGCAGTTGATAATAAATATGCTATTAATGAGAATCTGATAGCAGACGCTGAGAACATATTTCCTACATATTTTCAAAGTAAAGTGGAAGTATTAGAGGATATTAGTATTGGAGATTTAGAAAATAAGAAACTTTATCTTGATGGACAGCATAAACTAGTTCAAAATCAGCAACTTCAAAATTTATCAAGTCAGATAGAAACATTGAGAACAACTGTGGAACGATTAGAAGGAATTAATACTATATATAAGGAGGAAGTAAAACAGTTCAAAATAGATATTGTTAAAAAACTACGTATCCCATTCTTTATATACTCAGCAAAAATGTTACAAAATTATCAACAAGGTATGGGGATTTTCTTAACGCACAAGAAAACAACGAATAGTGATAATGGAAAGGTAGCAATTATTAGATTTAAATCCGACACTAATAATGATCATGATGTAATGAATCAGCTGAGTACAGGGCAGTTGGCTGTTGTGTCTCTAGCATTTACTCTCTCCTTGAATACAATGTTTAAGTTATCTGATAATCTTAACTTCTTAATGATAGATGATCCAGTTCAAGATATGGATGCTATGAATGTACTATCTTTTATTGAAATTTTACGTCATGGAATTATAGATAAGTATCAGATCATTTTATCAACTTATAGCGATTTTAATGCTTTGTTCATGGGTTATAAATTTGCAAATTCGACTTCGGAAGTAAATATTAAATATGAAAATGTTAGTGACCTGCAAGGATAATATGTAAATTTCTTATTCTTTCTCCTGCTTTCTCTGTGAATCTTTGAGATTATCAAAAAATCAATATAAAGGGGGCTAATGTATATCCAATAGATTTACATTCGCCTTCTTTTTTGTTAAAATAATAAATAGAAAGAGGGTGAGAGTATGTCAAAGACGAGTATGAGCATCCGTCTGGATAGTGAGGTGAAGGAGCAGGCCCAACAGGTATTTAATAATCTGGGAATGGATATGACGACTGCAATCAATATTTTCCTTCGTCAGGCTATTCAATATCAGGGTTTACCTTTTGATGTTAGACTAGACGAGAATCGGAAGTTGCTTGAGGTATTAACGGATTTAGACCAAAATCGTAATATGAGCCAATCCTTTGAATCAGTCTCTGACTTGATGGAGGATTTGCGTGCTTAAGATTCGTTATCATAAACAGTTTAAAAAAGATTTTAAGTTGTCTATGAAGCGTTGTTTGAAGGCAGAATTATTAGAAGAAGTTTTAAATTTTCTTGTTCAAGAAAAAGAACTTCCTGCTAGATATCGTGATCATCAATTGACGGCATCCAAGTATTTTCAAGTAGTTCGTGAATGCCATATCCAGCCAGATTGGCTTTTGGTTTATAAAGTAGACAAGGAAGAATTGATTTTAAATTTACTGAGGACAGGCAGTCATAGTGATTTGTTTTAATAAATTTTAAGGGGGTTCTCATGAAACTAAGAATTTTTGCGGAAGATAAGCCGGCTGAGAAGGTATTTGAATATCAATTGGAACTTGCTGACCAGACAATACTTCTATCAACAGCACTCTTGTCTGGTGCTATTGCTTTAGCAGGATTATTTTCTGCTTTGAAAGAAAAATAAAAATAGAAAAGAGAAAACAACATGGTTTTACCAAATTTTAAAGAAAATCTAGAAAAATATGCGAAATTGTTGGTTGCTAACGGAATCAATGTGCAACCTGGTCATACTTTGGCTCTCTCTATCGATGTGGAGCAACGTGAGTTGGCGCATTTAATCGTCAAAGAAGCCTATGCCTTGGGTGTGCATGAGGTTATTGTTCAGTGGACAGATGATGTGATTAACCGTGAGAAATTTCTCCACGCACCGATGGAGCGTCTGGATAATGTACCAGAATACAAAGTTGCTGAGATGAACTATCTTTTGGAAAATAAGGCTAGCCGTCTTGGGGTTCGTTCATCTGATCCAGGTGCTTTGAACGGAGTGGACGCTGACAAGCTTTCAGCTTCTGCTAAAGCTATGGGACTTGCCATGAAACCAATGCGAATCGCAACTCAATCCAACAAGGTTAGCTGGACTGTAGCAGCCGCTGCTGGACTTGAGTGGGCTAAGAAAGTCTTTCCAAATGCTGCGAGCGATGAAGAAGCAGTCGATCTCCTTTGGGATCAAATCTTCAAAACTTGCCGAGTCTACGAAGCAGATCCTGTTAAGGCCTGGGAAGAGCATGCAGCTATCCTCAAGAGCAAGGCAGATATGCTTAATAAAGAGCAATTTTCAGCCCTTCACTACACAGCTCCAGGGACAGATTTGACACTTGGCTTGCCTAAGAACCACGTTTGGGAATCAGCTGGTGCTATCAATGCGCAGGGAGAAGGATTCTTGCCAAATATGCCGACAGAAGAGGTCTTCACAGCGCCAGACTTCCGTCGTGCAGATGGTTATGTCACTTCTACAAAACCACTTAGCTACAACGGAAATATCATCGAAGACATTAAGGTGACCTTTAAGGATGGCCAAATCGTGGATATCACTGCTGAGAAAGGCGATCAGGTCATGAAAGACCTTGTCTTTGAAAATGCGGGTGCGCGTGCCTTGGGTGAATGTGCCTTGGTACCAGATCCAAGTCCAATTTCCCAGTCAGGCATTACCTTCTTCAACACCCTTTTCGATGAAAATGCATCAAACCACTTGGCTATTGGTGCAGCCTATGCGACTAGCGTCGTTGGTGGAGCAGAGATGAGTGAAGAAGAGCTTGAAGCTGCGGGACTTAACCGTTCAGATGTTCACGTGGACTTTATGATTGGGTCTAGTCAAATGGATATCGATGGTATCCGTGAGGATGGAACACGTGTACCTCTCTTCCGTAACGGAGATTGGGCAAATTAAGGAGCCAAGATGATAGGAAGTATGTTTGTTGGTCTCCTAGTGGGATTCTTGGCAGGTGCTTTGACCAATCGTGGAGAACGCATGGGATGCTTTGGGAAAATGTTTCTCGGTTGGATTGGTGCCTTTCTAGGTCACTTGCTTTTTGGAACTTGGGGACCAGTTTTGTCAGGAACAGCTATTATCCCAGCGATTTTAGGTGCCATGATTGTCTTAGCTATTTTTTGGAGACGAGGAAGTTAATTTCCTAAATCTGATACTCAATGAAAATCAAAGAGCAAACTAGGAAACTAGCCGCAGGCTGCTCAAAGCACTGCTTTGAGGTTGTAGATGAAACTGACGAAGTCAGCTCAAAACACTGTTTTGAGGTTGCAGATAGAACTGACGAAGTCAGTAACCATACCTACAGCAAGGCGACGTTGACGTGGTTTGAAGAGATTTTCGAAGAGTATTAGAAAATGCCGATAAGGGTCTGCATACCAAGACTGGTGAGGATGATGGCAATCCAGCAGATGGCTCCAAGAACAATGGATTTTCCACTGGATTTGACCATAGCGACCAGATTGGTTTTGAGGCCGATAGCACTCATGGCCATGACAATAAGGAATTTAGAGAGTTCTTTGAGAGGGGTAAAGAAACTACTGGATACACCTAGAGAGGTGAGTAGTGTAGTGAGGAGAGAGGCAAGGATAAAGTAAAGGATAAAAAGTGGGAAGACTTTTTTCAGTTGTAGGCTTTGCTTGTTTTCTTGTTGGCGACTTTGCCAGTAGGATAGAAAGAGCGTGATAGGGATAATGGCCAAAGTACGTGTGAGTTTAACAATGGTTGCAGACTCGAGGGTATTGCTTTGGTAAAGACTGTCCCAAGCGCTGGCGGCAGCCGTTACAGAGGAAGTGTCGTTGACCGCAGTCCCTGCAAAGAGGGCGAAGCCTTCATTGGATAGATGAAGCCAGGTGCCGAGGGTTGGAAAGATGAGTGCAGCCAAGACATTGAAGAAAAAGATAACGGAAATGGATTGGGCTACTTCCTTTTCCTTAGCATGGATAACAGGCGCTGTCGCTGCAATGGCAGAGCCACCACAGATTGAAGAACCTACTCCAACCAAGGTAGCCAGTTTTGTATCCAGTGCAAAGAAGCGCTGGAAGAAGTAGGCAATAATCAGAGCTATTGAGATAGTGGACAGGATGACAGGGAGTGAAGATTGGCCAACTGCGAAGACCTGCGAGATATTGAGACCAAAACCAAGCAAGACAACGGCATACTGGAGCAATTTCTTGGAACTAAAGGTCAATCCCGCATCCAGTTGTTTATAAGACGAGAGAAAGGGATGTAGGAGCATTCCCATGAAAATGGCAAAAACGGGCGCGCCAATGACAGGGAAGAATCCTCCTAAGTACCAAGATACGATAGAAATGAGAAGGCAGGCCAAGATGCCTGCTCCATTTTTTGATAGAAATGACATAAAAACCTCCAAATAGAATCTGTTACCATTATAGACCTGTAAAGAGGAAAAGTAAAATAGAAAGTGGAGCTAACAATTATTTGACAAGTAGTGCTAATTATGTAATAATAATCCTACAAGAACTGTAACGAAGTCTTGGCAAAAACAAAAATACCAGAGCTCCACCTCTGGTATTTCTTTTTGTCCAGTTACATTAAAACTAAACTCAGGTTATATTTTTTTGTCGCGCTTATCTAACCACTTTCTGACTATCCACTCAGAAATGACATTACCGGTAATAGTAATCAGTAATGGTGCTAGAATAGTTGTAACGAAGATTATCAAAACCTCAATACTCGTCGAAAATCTCATGATACGTTGTCATCTTCGGCTTACCTAACTTTAGTTATGCTTTCACCTTGATTCCTAGTCTCATGAGATTTTCATTGAGTATCCTAAAAACATAGTGTTGTAATCAATTTAAATTAACACACTTCAATTTGTTATGCTAGCGTTATTCTCTAATGTATTTTTGCGGTCGGGGGGCTTTTGTAGTATAATAGAGATATGTTTTTACAGTAGGAGGTATCTATGGATTTAACTAAGCGCTTTAATAAACAGTTAGATAAGATTCAAGTTTCGTTGATTCGTCAGTTTGACCAGGCTATTTCGGAGATTCCTGGGGTCTTGCGTTTGACCTTGGGGGAACCTGATTTTACAACGCCAGATCATGTCAAGGAGGCGGCCAAGCGAGCGATTGATCAGAACCAATCCTACTATACAGGGATGAGTGGTCTGCTGACTCTACGTCAGGCAGCCAGTGACTTTGTTAAGGAAAAATACCAACTGGACTATGCTCCTGAAAATGAAATCTTGGTTACAATTGGGGCGACAGAGGCTTTATCTGCTACTTTGACAGCTATTTTGGAAGAGGGAGACAAGGTGCTCTTGCCAGCTCCTGCTTATCCGGGTTATGAACCGATTGTCAATCTAGTTGGGGCAGAGATTGTCGAGATTGACACAACTGAAAATGGTTTTGTCTTGACTCCTGAGATGTTGGAAAAGGCTATTTTGGAGCAGGGTGATAAGCTCAAGGCGGTTATTCTCAACTATCCAGCAAATCCGACAGGAATTACCTATAGTCGGGAGCAGTTGGAGGCCTTGGCAGCTGTTTTACGCAAGTACGAAATTTTCGTTGTCTGTGATGAGGTTTACTCAGAATTGACCTACACAGGCGAAGCCCATGTGTCTCTGGGAACTATGTTGAGAGACCAAGCTATTATTATCAATGGTCTATCTAAATCGCATGCCATGACAGGTTGGCGTTTGGGGCTGATTTTTGCTCCTGCAGCCTTCACAGCCCAGTTAATCAAGAGTCACCAGTACTTGGTGACTGCCGCAAATACCATGGCTCAACATGCTGCCGTGGAAGCCTTGACAGCTGGTAAAAACGATGCGGAGCCTATGAAGAAGGAATACATCCAGCGTAGGGACTATATTATCGAGAAAATGACTGCTCTTGGTTTTGAGATTATCAAACCAGACGGTGCCTTCTATATCTTTGCTAAGATTCCAGCGGGCTACAATCAAGACTCCTTTGCTTTTCTAAAGGATTTTGCTCAGAAGAAGGCCGTTGCCTTTATCCCTGGAGCTGCCTTTGGGCGTTACGGAGAAGGCTATGTGCGTCTGTCTTATGCAGCGAGCATGGAGACTATCAAAGAAGCCATGAAACGACTTGAGGAGTATATGAGAGAAGCATGATTCAGTCTATCACGAGTCAAGGCTTGGTGCTCTACAATCGCAATTTTCGTGAGGATGATAAGCTCGTCAAGATTTTTACTGAGCAGGCTGGTAAGCGGATGTTTTTCGTCAAACATGCTGGCCAGTCTAAGCTGGCACCTGTTATTCAGCCCTTAGTGTTGGCACGATTTCTCTTACGAATCAATGATGACGGACTTAGCTACATCGAGGACTATCATGAGGTAATGACTTTTCCCAAGATTAATAGCGATCTCTTTGTCATGGCTTATGCGACCTACGTGGCAGCTCTTGCAGATGCTAGTTTGCAGGACAATCAGCAGGATGCTCCCTTGTTTGCTTTTTTGCAAAAGACTTTGGAGTTGATGGAAGCTGGCTTGGATTATCAAGTCTTGACCAATATTTTTGAAATCCAAATCTTGACTCGATTTGGGATCAGTCTCAATTTTAATGAGTGTGTCTTCTGCCATCGGATCGGTCAGGCTTTTGACTTTTCTTTCAAATATGGAGCCTGCCTCTGTCCAGATCATTATCATGAAGATGAGAGACGTTGCCATCTCAATCCCAATATCCCCTATCTGCTCAATCAATTTCAAGCCATTGATTTTGAGACCTTGGAGACCATTTCGCTCAAGTCTGAAATCAAGCAAGAGCTACGCCAATTTATGGATCAACTCTACGAAGAGTACGTTGGGATTCACCTAAAATCAAAGAAATTTATTGATTCCCTAGCAGACTGGGGACAATTACTAAAAGAGGAAAAGAAATGAAAAAAATCGCAGTAGATGCCATGGGAGGCGATTACGCACCTCAGGCCATCGTTGAGGGTGTCAATCAAGCTCTGGCTGACTTTTCAGATATTGAGGTTCAACTCTACGGAGATGAAGCTAAAATCAAGCAATATTTGACAGCGACAGAGCGCGTCAGCATTATCCATACGGATGAGAAGATTGATTCAGGCGATGAACCTACGAGAGCTATTCGGAAGAAGAAAAATGCCAGTATGGTCTTGGCGGCCAAGGCTGTCAAAGAGGGTGAAGCAGATGCTGTCCTATCGGCTGGGAATACAGGTGCTTTACTAGCAGCAGGATTTTTCATCGTGGGTCGTATCAAGAACATCGATCGTCCTGGGCTTATGTCGACTTTGCCGACTGTAGATGGGAAAGGTTTTGACATGCTAGACCTCGGTGCTAATGCAGAAAATACAGCCCAGCATCTCCATCAATACGCGGTTCTAGGTTCTTTCTATGCTAAAAATGTCCGTGGAATTGCGCAACCACGTGTTGGCTTGCTCAATAATGGAACAGAGAGTAGTAAGGGTGACCCACTTCGTAAGGAAACTTATGAATTACTGGCGGCTGATGAAAGTTTGAACTTTATCGGAAATGTGGAAGCACGTGATTTGATGAATGGCGTTGCGGATGTTGTCGTGGCAGATGGTTTCACGGGAAACGCTGTGCTCAAATCCATTGAAGGGACAGCCATGGGAATCATGGGCTTGCTCAAGACAGCTATTACAGGTGGTGGTCTCCGAGCGAAACTAGGCGCACTCCTTCTCAAGGATAGCCTCAGAGGTTTGAAAAAACAGCTCAATTACTCAGATGTTGGTGGAGCAGTCTTGTTTGGTGTCAAGGCACCTGTTGTCAAGACTCATGGCTCAAGCGATGCCAAGGCTGTGTATAGTACAATCCGCCAGATTCGTACCATGCTAGAAACAGACGTAGTTGCTCAGACTGCGCGTGAATTTTCAGGAGAATAAAAGAGATGACAGAAAAAGAAATTTTTGACCGTATTGTGACCATTATCCAAGAGCGACAGGGAGAAGACTTTGTTGTGACCGAATCCTTGAGTCTGAAAGATGATTTGGATGCTGACTCCGTTGACCTGATGGAGTTTATCTTGACGCTGGAAGATGAATTTAGTATCGAAATCAGCGATGAGGAAATTGACCAACTGCAAAGTGTAGGAGATGTGGTTAAGATTATTCAAGCAAAATAAAGATAAGAAGTTCCAAGGCATTTGCTTTGGAATTTTTTATTTGGTTCAAGTGACCGTTTAGGAACGGATTTAGTCTTTCTAGGGACAGTAGAAATCTGAGGACAAATAAGGGATATAATAGAGTCAGAAAAAATCAATCTCTAAAAGGAGAAAAAAGAAAGGATTTTTATAGAGTTATAGCAATATGGTATAGCTCAAAATACAATTTGTAGGCATTGATAACATTGTCTAATCTTTCACAATGTTATTGACTTTGACTATGAAAAGTATTAGAATATAGCTAAATAAAGAGGGGAAGCTCTCCTGTAGCTATTCAATCAAGGAGGAAATGGCTATGAAAAAATCTAAACTACTTACACTTGGGTTGCTTGCAGGTGCTGGTCTACTATTGTCTATCAATCAAGCACAGGCTGCAGATACTTGGGTTAAAAATGGCGCTGACTGGAATCTTTCTCAAGATGGCAGCCTAGCTAAAAATAAATGGGTGCAAAATGCTGGCTCTTGGTATCACTTCGACGGTTCTGGTAAAATGCAGACAGGCTGGTACAAAGAAGGTAATACATGGTACTCACTAGCAGATAGTGGTGCTATGCGCACTGGTTGGTACAAAGAAGGAGCTACATGGTACTACCTCAAAGGCAGTGGCGCTATGGCAACAGGATGGGCGACTGCCAATGGTCAATGGTCTTACTTTGAAAAATCAGGTGCTATGGTCGCAGATAGAGCTATCCCAGCCAGTGATGGGGAAAGTTACGTTATTGGTAAGGATGGTTATATGTTAACCAAACTCCCAAGTCAGGTTGAACAAACTCAAGCGGATGATACAATTATCACAAATATTGTTACTTTATCTGACGGGTATGATTATCATCTTATTTATACAAAAGAAGGAGTCATTGTTGAAAAAAATGCTTGGTACATAAAACCTGAATTTAAGAAGTTTTCTGATAAATATGGAGATAAAATTTCCAATACGATGTTGGCTTTAGTAGATAATACGGAAGAAGGACAAGAAATTAATCCTAAAGCTGTCGTGAAAAATTTCCAAAACTTACCAAACAGGTATTACTTTGGGGCAGATGGTCGTCGCGTAACAAATTTACCAGAAATGACCACCTATTCAGAGATTAAAAAAGTTGGAAATGATGTCTATCTAGAAAATCCGGGTGCACGACTTTTTCTTGGAGCTACCAGCTTCACAATCAATAATAATAAACTATACTATTTAGATGGTGATAATGGCAAACTCAAAACAGGTTATTTTGCATTGATTGATGATAGACCAAGCTATCATCACTATCATATTCTTGTTTATGCAGACCAATCTGGTGAAATTCTTAAAATGAAACGATTGCCAACAGGAATTTCAGATTATCTTAATAAAGAAATTGACGGTTTCTACGGTCAAACTGTTAAAGTCGATAGTAAGACAGGAAATGTTTCTGTTGTGAAATAAACTATCAGACAGAGTAAAACGAAAAAAGCGAACAACTTTGTCTACTAGGAAGTAATGTTCGCTTTTATTCATAAAATAATAGTTACTATTTGCCCTCTGTTTCAAAAAAATCTGCTTGATAATAATCACTAACTTCTCTTTTCATTTCCCGCAGTAATCGACTTTCATCTGTTGATTCGAGTAAGGATAATCCTTTATTAATCATAGCATGATTTTCATTAACGATTCCCATACGTACTTGAGCTACACCTAATAAATCGTATCTTTTCAATATTTTTGCTAAATCAAGACACTCTTGAATTAAGCATAGACAGTCATCTTTCTTCCCTGCTTCAAGGTACATTCGGGTCATATTGGCTAGAATGGAGTAATGAATACTTTGAATTGGACGATAATCTGTGTATTTATTTAGAGATTTTACAAGTCTTTGACGTAGCATTTCTAGTGAATCAATAGGGAAATGGAAAATAATCATCACTAGCAATCGTAAATCTGAGAGGAACCACTGATCTCTTTTTTCCAATTCTTTCCATAATTCCTCAGCTAAGGCTTGGGCTTTATCGGAAAACTGATTTTCAATCACTTCTATAAAAATGGTTAGTTCTTTCACAGCATGTTCTATTGGGATATCATTCTGCACTTCATCTAGATAAATTTGACATTTTGATAGCAGTGTCTTCATTTCTTCTAGATTAGGTGAAGAAATGACTTGATAATATTCTGAAAATAATTTCTTACGAGAATCCATTTGGTAATGTTGACAAATATAATGAAATTCATCGAAACTCATATCAATTTGCCTCAAAAGCAACTCCATAGTATCATACCTAGGAGTAGAATGATTATTTTCAAACTTAGATAAGTTAGAATGAGTAATGTAGTCACCACAGACCTCATTTTGTGTAATCCCTTTTGACTTACGAATGTATTTATAAACTGAACCAATATCCCACCGCATATTTTTGCCTCCAAAAATGTTCCAAAAGTAGAAGTTTTAGGAAAATATTTATATTTAGTATATCATAAAGGCGTGGGGTGGGCAATGATGATAGAAAGAAGGTGTTGCTTGACTCTTAAGGATTATTAGGAGTTATGTAGAATGTTTATGATGGAAAAATATCTTTTTATAACTATTCAATAAAGGAGGAAATGGCTATGAAAAAATCTAAACTACTCACACTTGGTTTGCTTGCAGGTGCTGGTCTGCTTTTGTCTATCAACCAGGCACAAGCTGCAGATACTTGGGTTAAAAATGGGTCTGACTGGAATCTTTCACAAGATGGTAGTCTAGCTAAAAATAAATGGGTGCAAAATGCTGACTCTTGGTATCACTTCGATAGCGCTGGGAAAATGCAGACAGGCTGGCTCAAAGACGGTAACACTTGGTATTCGCTCGCAGATAGTGGCGCCATGCGTACTGGCTGGTACAAGGAAGGCAATACATGGTACTCACTAGCAGATAGTGGTGCTATGCGTACTGGTTGGTACAAAGAAGGGTCTACTTGGTACTACCTCAAAGGTAGTGGCGCTATGGCAACAGGATGGGCAACTGCAAATGGTCAATGGTCTTACTTTGAAAAATCAGGTGCAATGGTCGCAGACAGAGCTGTTCCAGCCAGTGATGGGGAAAGTTATGTCATTGGTAAGGATGGTTATATGTTAACCAAACTCCCAAGTCAGGTTGAACAAGATCCATTGGATGATACAATTATTACAGATATCGTCACTTTGTCTGACGGCTATGATTATCACCTCGTTCATGGAAAATATGGGATTGTTATTGAAAAAAATGCCTGGTATATTAGACCCGAAATCAAAAGATTTTCTTCTAGATACGGTGATATAGTTTTTAATACTATGTTGGCTCTAGTAGACAATAAAGATCAAGGACAGGAAATTGATCCTAAAGCTGTCGTGAAAAACTTTCAAAATTTACCAAACAGATATTACTTTGGGGCAGATGGTCGTCGAGTAACAAATTTACCAGAAATGACAACCTATTCAGAGGTTGAAAAAGTTGGTAATGATGTATATCTAAAAAATCTAAGTTCGCGACTTTACCTTGAAGCTCGCTTTACAATTAATAACAATAAACTATACTATTTAGAAAATGAAAAAGGTAAGCTCAAAACAGGTTACTTTGCATTAATTGATGATGGAGCAACGACTAGTAGCCATCATGTTCTCGCCTATGCAGATCAATCTGGTGAAATTCTTAAAATGAAACGATTGCCATCAGATATGTCTAAATATATCAATAAAGAAATCGATGGTTTCTACGATCAAACTGTTAAAATCGATGGCAAGACAGGTAATGTTTTTGTTGTGAAATAAACTATTTCATACAGTAAAACTAAAAAAGCGAACAGCTTTGTATACTAGGAAGTCATGTTCATTTCGCTATAGAACAGGAGGAAATAACTATGAAAAAATCTAAACTATTCACTCTTGGTTTGCTTGCAGGTGCTGGTCTGCTTTTGTCAATCAATCAAGCACAAGCTGCAGATACTTGGGTTAAAAATGGTTCTGACTGGAATCTTTCTCAAGATGGCAGTCTCGCTAAAAATAAATGGGTACAAAACGCAGGTTCTTGGTATCACTTCGATAGCGCTGGTAAAATGCAGACAGGCTGGCTCAAAGATGGCAATACTTGGTATTCACTAGCAAATAGTGGCGCTATGCGCACTGGCTGGTATAAGGAAGGAAGCACATGGTACTCACTAGCAGATAGTGGTGCTATGCGTACTGGTTGGTACAAAGAAGGGTCTACATGGTATTACCTCAAAGGCAGTGGCGCTATGGCAACAGGATGGACTATTGCAAATAATCAATGGTCTTACTTTGAAAATTCAGGTGCTATGGTCGCAGATAGAGCTGTCCCAGCCAGTGATGGGGAAAGTTATGTCATTGGTAAGGATGGCTATCTAGCAAATAGAAAAGATTCTGGATACAATATTCATGATATTGTCAAACTTGGAGATGGGCAAGAATATTTGCTAAATGCTAAAGGTGACGATGTTATTATTGAAAAAAACACTTGGTATATTAAACCTGAGTTCAAGAAGTTTTCCGACAAATACGGGGATGAGGTTGCAAATACTACCTTAGCTTTAGTGGATAATAAAGAAGAAGGACAAGAAATTGATCCTAAAGCTGTTATTCGTAATTTCCAAAATCTACCAGGTCGATATTACTTTGGAGCAGATGGTCGTAGAGTATTACCACTTCCAGAGATGACAACTAGATCAGAAATCAAAAAAGTTGGCAATGATCTTTATCTAGAAGACCCAGGTGTACGACTTCGATTTGATAACTTCACAATCAATAACAATAAACTATACTATTTAGATAATGGACAAAGTAAGCTCAAAACAGGTTACTTTGTACTGATTGATGATGGTATGGCTACAACCCTCCATCACTTACTTGTATATGCAGACCAATCTGGTGAGGTTCTTAAGATGAAACGCTTGCCATCAAGATTTTCAGATTATTTTGACAAAGAAATCGATGGTTTCTATGGTCAAAAAATTAAGATTACACAGCCAAATAAGTATGAATATTACAAGGTTCTTGTGGTAAAATAAATAGATAAGCAATCTTCACAACGAATATAAAATTAAAACGTGCAAATCATTTTCAAGAGGCTTTAGATTTCTTGTACTTTAAAAGAAACTAAAGCCTTTTGTGGATGTATTGTTTTTCAGAAAGTATGAAAAACTAGAGAGTTGTATCGGGGAGATAAATATTATTTCGCTTAAATAAATTAGGAGTCGTTTTATTCTATGATTATTTTAGAATTCTTAGTTTCTGTGCTATATATTCTGTTGGTAGTCGTTTCAACCATGGTGCCTACTATTTATTTGGGTGCTCAAATTTCCCCAGAATTTTATAAAAAACGTTATTGGATACTTATATTTTTAATTAGTTTATCTGCTCGTCAAACATTTGGAGAATTATTTCATATAGGAGTTCTTCTCTTCTTTTACTGTATTTTTTTATTAGTATTGCACAAGGGAAAAGGGGAATCTCTTTTTCTTTCTCTGTATCTTTTTCTCTTCTTTCAAAGTATTCGTTATTTATTTTTGACAATTTGGATTCGTGTATTATCTGGTGAGCATTGTTGTTTCGTAGATTCGTTTTCTACTTTATATATATCTATATTTGATTTATTATCAATCTTTCTATGTTGTAAAATTATGAAGCGTTGGTCTTTGGATTTGGATTTATTCTTTTCAGATACTTTTAAAACCCACTATCGTAAGAGTTTTTTCATTATCCTACCTCTGACTGGATTTAGGATATTCTCTTCGTTCATGACCAATAGAAATAGTTCTTTTTACGTTCGCTTTGACACGACCATTTCTCTCCTGATTTTCATTCTCTTTTTCTCCTGGCTCTTTTATATCAGACACTTAGAGCAGGTTTATCGTGATGAGCAGACCATTCAGAGACAGGAAGATGAGAATCGTTCCTTGCAAGGGATGGTGGATAAGCTGGGTCATCTCTATGATGAAGTTCGAGGTTTCCGTCATGATTTTGCAGGAATTGTCGCCAGCATGGAGCCTGCCATAGCGAATCAAGATATGGCTGAGGTGTCTACCATTTATCAAGATGTCTTTCTAAAGACCAATGAAAAGCTGAGGAAGGCGGATTACACAGCCTTTAATCTTCACAATATTCATGATATAGCCATTCGCAATACCTTGGCAAAAGCCATGATTGTAGCAGATAATCAAGGAATTCATTTTAGTTTGGAGACGGTGGGGGTTGTCGAAGAGCTGGCATTGCCTATGTTAGAGGCTATCCGTATCCTCTCTATCCTTACGACAAATGCCTTAGAGGCAGCCAGTGATGCAGAAAATCCTCAGATTCGAGTTGCTTTATTGGCAGGAGATAGGAGTGTCCGTTTTATCATTGAAAACACTCGTAAGAAAGAAGAACTGAATC
>OLNM01001127.1_pt1 | contig 21167 bp, 21 predicted proteins | sample 1672391 | NCBI WGS metagenome assembly OLNM01 (sample SAMEA3136680, study PRJEB25190) | human gut metagenome | reverse complement strand
GTGAACCTGACCAAGACACGCAATACAACAAAATACCTTGCAATCAAAGAATTATAGATTATTTCTGGCTTTCCATACTGGCAGTCATAATTGTTATCTCCATAATCATCGCATATTATGCCTCTGCCCATGAGCAGACATCTTCCCAACCAGTATCTACTAAACACCGTGCTGACATTGATGTAACTTTTGACGATCTGCGCTCATCCCTGGAAAACACATCTGAATGTTATCTATGCGGAAATGCGGAAGAAAGCCTGATGAGCTACTTTAGAAACTTTGACACTATTGGATTGATCTCGCTGAATGACTGGTATGTGATTGATTTTCCACTGAAAAATTACGATGAAAATGGAAATGAGGTAGAAAGTGCTACTTCAACTTCATTCCTTTCTGGGAATACAGGTGAAATATCTTATTCTTCAGACGGAACTCCAAGCCGTGGTATGGCAAGCATAGATGTGACATTGCCAGAAAATTACGAAATTGATACTAATATGCTGGAAAAGCATTTATGTCAGAACTGTCTAAATAAAGTAGCTGCTTCATTAGAATACAGAAAGACAGACGTAGAAAATAAAGAAGCCATTCCATTGTGCATTGTTGATTTCAAAACATTGGAAATTTACTCGCTACAAGACTACTGGAGGGCATATTTTGTCCGAGATTATTATGTAGAAATGGATTTTGATGATAATATAGTAAGAACAAAAGTATTTTACTTGCCAGAACGTCAATAACAAATATGGGAAAGAGGTGATACTATATGGGAATAATTAAATATTTTAGAAAAAAATACTGGGAAGCAGCCATTTTCAGGGGTGGGCGGCGCATACCATTTAGCTGCGATGGCTTGACAGCTGTTCCTGATAGAGCCTATGCACTGTTTACAGAAAAAGAATTGGAAAAAATTTACAACGATAGAAATGAATTTTATAAGAAGCTCATGCAGATGATTGATTCATATTAACTAAAATATTCATAATAGCCACCTCTTCTTTTTTCAGTAACATTACTATACCATATCTGTGAACTTTCGCCGTACCTTTTTCATAAAAGGAAAAAACAGTTCCAAATAACATTTCTGCCATTTAAAACCGCTCTTCTCTTTTTCTTTCAACAGCTCTCTCACTGATTTCCTAAAGAATATGAAATATTTTTCTTCTACGTGCTTAAACATCTGCGCAACCATAATCAAATCGTCATACTCTTCCATACAGCGGGCTTTTGTATCCCATAACATCATTTAACATAAAGCTTACACTTGAACCGCATATAATATAAGGAAAATATTTTTTTCTTTCCAAGAATTTTATATAATATATCCATACAAAAACGAGGTAATTTCACTCTTTAACATATAGTTGCTTCAGAGTAAAATCACCTTCATTAGTTAAGCAATCATTCGGTTAGATAAAGTACTCAATCACATCTTCCACCGGAATCCGTGTCTTTTCGTTATAGATAAGCACCGCTGCCCCACCGTGGCTCAGGGCCTGATTAATCTTGCTACCTGTGCCTATGTATACCGATTCACCTGACAAATATTCGCTGCTTGCATTCAGCATTCCCAGATTCCCACACTCATTCAACCAGTTAGAAAGAAACATCATAGCAGCTCTGGAAGTTCCCCTTTTCCCTGGAATTCCCTCTTTGCTATAGCAGTCCAGGCAGTAAAGCATGGTATTTCTTATAACCGCCGGCGGGATCTCATCTCTTTCAAATAAATATATGATAGCGTTTAGTACAGATGTAGGACCGCAGTCATATTCTGAAATCTGGTAGTGTAATGGATTTTTCAATGTCGTTTTCCTCTTGAGTAAATTAATTTTTCAGCTTGCAAAATCTCCGCCAATGGCGGGGCGCTTCAGCGACATCTGCCATTCTGCTGCAGTGCACTCCCGCCCGGCAGGGCTTTTATTTCACCGGAATCTTAAACACGATCTTCGTAACCGGCTCCGGATCTGTCACAGCAATGCTTGGCATATGTCCATCCTCCGGTGCATAAAATCCAAACATTCCCCTCTCCATCAGAGTATATCCCTGGTCAACTCCAGACTCATAAAGCAGATAATCCCCGTCCTCTGTGTGATCATCCACAACGGTCAGCTTCCGCAGAGATGCCCAGTAAATTTTCTCATTTCCTCTTACAATGTACTGGAGATCGTAATATTTCTTGTGGGATTCCATCTGCGCACCCGCAAAAGGTCTGGTGTTATAGTTCTGCAAAGATGCAAATACGCCCTTCTCCAGATCATATCTGCCAGCCGGAAGCTTTTCTTTCTCAACTCTCTGGATAAAACCGTGAACCATATCTGCATATTCCTGCAGCTCCGGATAAAGATTTAATTTGTCAACATAATCTGTGATCATAATGATTACCCCCTTTAAAAATAATAGTCGAATTTTTGCTATCTATACGATACCATGATGCCTGGATTTTCACAAGTAAAAAAGGCCCTCAGCAACCAGACTTTTACATCTGACAGCTGAAGGCCGATTTACACCACATTAATTCTTATGCCCACTCAGCATCTTTCCATTTTTCATGTTTGTAAGCATCTGGATTTGCAACCAGTTTCCACTTCTTTCCGGCGCATACAGCCTTGCAGCCTTCTACACACATTGTTGCCATGTTAATAACAGCCTCTCTTGTCTGTGCTGCACTGTGTGGACTGAAAATAAGATTCTTTGCATCAAGAAGAGGATTTCCTGGATGAATCTCCTCACCTACAAATACATCAAGTCCGGCTCCAGCGATCTCGCCACTGTTCAGAGCCTCAATCAGATCTGCCTCATTGATGATCCCACCTCTGGAACAGTTGATAATAATAGCTGTATTCTTCATCTCTTTCAGCTGTTTTGCAGAAACCATGTTCTCTGTCTCTTTTGTCAGCGGAACGTGAATGGAAATAACATCACAATCCTTCAGAAGATCCTCATAGTTTGCATAGTACTCATATCCCATTCCTTCAATCTGCTCTTTTGTCAGAAAAGGATCATAACCGGCAACCTTCATACCAATACCAGTGCAAAGAGATGCGGTGTCACGGCCGATACGGCCAAGTCCGATGATCCCGGCTTTCTTTCCGTAAAGCTCGAACTGCTTATGTGCATCACGGATTGCCCAGTTGCCCTTGGAAGCCTCAACCTGTGCCTCAACAAGGTTTTTAGAAAGAGCCAGCATCAGTGTCAGGGAATGCTCTGCAACAGCACGGTTGTTTGCTCCAGGTGTGATAACCACCGGAATACCAAGCTCTGTTGCTGCATCTACGTCTACGCTGTCATAGCCAACTCCAGTTCTTCCGATAACCTTCAGCTGCGGAGCAGCCTCCATAACTGCTTTGTTTACAATCTTTGCCGGAGCAGCACGTACGATCAGCGCATCTGCATCCTTCATTTCCTCTGTATAGTTTGCAGGGTTTGCATCATGTGCAACATAAACCTTCTCACCCTGATTAAGAAGAGCCATCCCTTCTGGAGCAACTGCTTCTGTCATTACATACTTCATAATAAATTCTGCCTCCTTCTCATGCCGGACGACATATTTTATCCGCCATATCTGTCAGAAGTGTCTCCTCTCCGAAGCCTCCTGATTTTGTGAAAACATGAGTTTTGTTATTATCTGAAATTAACTTGGAAAGAACGATTCCAATTTCAAACTCTCCCACAGGTGTAAGCTGGGCATTGCCCAGGTTTCTGATGCAGCCGAGAAGCGTATCCCCGCCTGTCATCAACATAGAACTGTTCAGTCCACGTTTCACCATATTTCCGATGATGCATCCAAGTGATGCCGGAATCCGCACCGGTATCTCCGATTTCGGAATGCCGTTTGCAATGGCAAAACGCTCTGTTTCATTGTCACCTTCCGGGTCGTTCGTATCAATGATTACTTTTGAGTTCTTGCTGCAAATATCCCAGAACCAATCCAACCATTTTTTTCCGTCTTCCCCGGAAAAATATTCCATATTCAGTTTTTGTTCCGGTGTCAGCTGGATACGGATAAATCCATGTTTCTCCGCATAGTTCAGCTGTCTGACCGTAATTGGATTTACACTTCCACATACTACCAGAAACTTTTCCGGAAGTCTGGGCTGTGTTGTTTCAGATTTTGGCCATCCAAGAACATCAGGCAAAATTTCCGCAAGACCTGCACATCCGGCAATCAAACCAAGAGAACCTGTCTTTTTCAGAGAATCCGCAATTCCTTTTAATTCCTCATCTGATGCACAGTCATACACGGCAATGGTTTTCTCCTGACATACATCTGGCGTATGTCCTGCTGAAATGGTCTGCACATTTGTTTCACACTGCTGGTGAATCAGCTTTTCCACATTTGCTTCTGTAACTGGCTCAAAGGGATCAGAGCCAAATACACTTCTGTCAACTGGAATTCCCTCAATATAATGAACTCCATTTACCGTAACTCGATTGATCTGAGGGAAAGCTGGAACAAAGCTCAGCAGTGATTTTCCTGTTGCATCCAGCATAGCAGTCAATTCTGCGCCAATGTTTCCCCGGAGAGCGGAGTCTGTCTTTTTAAACAGATACTTTACTCCGCTCTCAGCTGCCGGCTTTACAATCCGAAATATAGTAAGGTAGGCTTCCAGAGGCTTTTTATGCCGTGTCTCCGCATCTACCACAAGAACATCTGCGTCTTCTGCCTGAAAGGACATATCCTTGGAATAAACCAGCACTTTGGTGGAAAATCCCTTTTTTGCAAACTGTACGCCCGCATCCAACGCACCTGTAAAATCGTCAGCAATCATCAATAATTTCATTTATCAGTTCATTCCATTTCTCTTATTCTCTTCAAGAACTGCCTTTAATGCTGCTACACCTTCCTCAGACATACTGTAGAATGGCTTTCTGCACTTTCCTACAGGATATCCAAGAAGTCCAACTGCAGTCTTTACGATGGTATTCGGGTTTCCATATTTGAAGCAGGCACGGAATGATGCAATTGCATCCTGTGCAGCCTGAGCCCCTTCCAGATCACCAGCTTTGAATTTCTCATAAATAGCAACCATGTTGTGTGGATATACGTTTGCACATCCTGCGATACCACCAACGCCGCCTTCTTTCAGTGCGGAAAGGATCAGAGAGTCGTTTCCGGAAATAACTGCGAAGTCTTTGTCTTTTGTAAGCTCGATGTATGCTTTCAGGTTATCCCAGTTTCCGGAAGAATCCTTAGCGCCGACGATGTTGTCGATCTCTGCCAGTTTTGCTACAGTCTCAGGTGCAATAGAGCATCCTGTTCTTGCAGGAATGTTGTAAAGAACGATCGGGATCTTAACTGCCTCGGCAACTGTTTTGTAGTGCTCATATAACTCGTCCTGGGAAACAGCTGCGAAGTATGGTGTGATAACAGAAAGGATATCAGCACCAAGAGCCTCAGCACGTTTACTCATCTCAACTGTCTCTTTTGTTGTGATGCATCCTGTTCCTGCATAAACCGGAACACGGCCTTTGATCTGATCAACAGCAACCTTCAGGATTTTTTCTTTTTCCTGAGTATTTAATGCATAGCACTCACCATTTGTGCCATAGCAGAAGATACCATGAACACCGCCCTCGATCTGACGCTCGATCTGGTTACGGAACTCTGCCTCGTTGAAACTCTCATCCTCATTCATTGGTGTAATAATTGGCGGGATAATTCCCTTGATCATATCATGTCTGCTCATTATGCTTCTACCTCTTTCTCTTTCTTTGCATTTGCCATACGGATTGCATAATCCATTGCGTTTACAAGACTCAGTTCATTTGCACTTCCGTCACCGGCATGGCCCTCGCCAGTACCATGGTCAACGGATGCTCTGATGATCGGCAGTCCAAGAGTAACGTTTACACCTGCTACTGCATCCCATTTCTTAAGCTCTTTATTATATACGAAACCTTTTACCTTCAGCGGGATATGTCCCTGGTCGTGATACATTACAACTACGATGTCGTACCAGCCGCCAAGTGCTTTACTAAATACTGTATCTGGCGGAGTTGGTGCTTTTTCCGGAATGTTGATTCCTTCTGCAAGTGCCTCATCAATGGCCGGCTGAATTTCTTCAATTTCTTCTCTTCCGAACATACCGTTTTCACCGCAGTGTGGATTCAGGCCTGCAACACCGATTTTCGGCTCCTTGATACCAAGTGCCTTACAACCTTCATTTGCAATACGGATAACATCGAGGACTCTTTCCTTCTTGCAAAGGTCGCATGCCTGACGGAGGGATACGTGTGTGCTTACATGGATGACACGCAACTCATCATGTGCAAGCATCATGGAGTATTTTGCTGTATGTGTATAGTCTGCATATATTTCGGTATGTCCGGAGTAATGATGACCGGCCATATTGATGTGGTCTTTATTCAGTGCGTTGGTAACGGTGGCATCTACTTCACCAGCCATTGCCAGCTCGATAACTTTCTTTACATACTGGAAAGCAGCTTCACCGCACATGGTCATGCTTTCTTTGTATGCTGCGTCAAGAACGTCTGCAGGCATTGTCTCTGCCAGTTTCTTTCTGTCTTTCTTGTACAGACGTTTGGAAAGATCTACGACATCCAGATCATAAACATCAATGATTCCTGGCTCAAATTTTGCTTCCTTTACATCATGGATCACATTGATCTTCATGCTCTCAGCACCCTTGACAGTTGGGATTGCTGCTTCCATGCACTTTGCATCTCCAACAATAAGAGGTCTGCAAACTTCATAAGTCTCTGGCTTCATTAATGCTTTTACAGAAATCTCCGGACCATTTCCAGATGGATCACCCATTGTAATTCCAAGTATTGGTTTCATATATGCCTCCTTATTTTACAACTTTCAGATAAATGTTTCTGATGTCATCAAGACTAAGCTCTTTCATGTTGTTTACCAGAAGTCTCTGCTGCTGGCTTCCTGCTGTAACAAGGAAATCAAGATCATCCATTGTTACACCGTACTGTGTCAGGTCAGTTGGGATATTTGTTACTTTTACGATGTCTGCGATCTGAGAAATAATGTAGTCTGCTTTTTCCTCAACAGATTTCTCTGCGTATGTAGGATATACAGCGTCACAAAGTGCTGCAAGACGATCCTGGCAGGCATCTTTATTGAATTCCATTACGTGAGCAAACAGGATTGCATTGGAAACACCGTGTGCAATATGGAATTTGCCGCCCAAAGGATAGGATAAAGCGTGAACGGCTGTTGTACCACTTCCTGTGATAGCGATTCCGCCATAGTATGCACCAAGAAGCATATTGTTCTTTGCTTCCATGTTGTCAGGATTATTGTATGCTTCACGAATATTTCTGAAAATCAGTTTTGCACCCTCTACTGCATATGGGTCACTGAATGGAGTTGCTTTCTTGGAGGTATAGCACTCAACTACGTGAGCAAGAGCATCAACACCGGTAGCCGCTACGATTGATTTCGGAAGCTTTGCGATCATCTGTGCATCCAGGATTACATAATCCGGAATCATGTTGTCGTTTACGATACCTTTTTTGGATTTTTCCTCAGGTACTGCTACGATAGCGTTGCAGGTAGCCTCAGATCCGGTTCCGCAGGTAGTAGGAATCATAACGGTTTTTACTTTTTTCTCAGCAAGTGTAGGATCATTCATAAGGTCTTTGATTGTATAAGAAGCACCTTTGAGAACACTTGCAAGCTTTGCAGCATCCATAACAGAACCGCCGCCAAGTCCGATGATCAGATCGCATTCCTGGCCCTGCACCATATCTACAACTGCCTCTACCTGTCCGTATGTAGGCTCTGGTTTGCAATCCGTAAATACATGATACTGAACACCAGCCTCATCTAACTGTGCAGTCAGGATTCCAAGAAGTCCTGTTGCTTTGATACCTTCATCAGAAAACACAACCACTTTCTGTGATTTTTCTTTTTTGATGACTTCCTTAACTTTTTCGATACTTCCTACACCACCAAAGGCACAGGATGGAATTTTTACCTGATAGCTCATTTCATTTTCCTCCTCGTTCTTTTATCTCTTTAGAAAAAAATCTGACGATATGCTGTTCTTCCACCTTTTACAGTCATAAGAGGAACAAACAACTTGTTGCCGGAAATACTGTTTCCATAATTATCGGTAAAGGTTTTATCCTTCACATCTCTGATATCCAGGATTGCCACATCTGCCGGTGCACCTTCACGGATCACACCTGCTTTCTCTTCAATGCCAAGAGCTTTTGCGGGGGTATAGGTTACACTCTGTAAAATTTTCTCTGTTGGCATTCCTGCTGCACTGTTTACTGACATTGCATACAGAAGGGAGAATCCGGGACGGGTATACTCGCTGACACGAACCAGGTCGGAACTGATGATATCCGGATAGAAGCCCTGTGAAAATGCATTCTGAAGATTTGGATAGGACCAGTGAACACGGCCATGGCAGTCATCCATGTAAACGCCACGCTTCTTAGCATCCCATACACAATCCTTGATCTTTCCGTTTTCATCGAAAATGGTTTCTGCCTTTGTCTGGAATACATGGGCGATCACATCATCCTTACGCATGGTTTCAAACAGCTCTTTTACGGTTACATTTTCCGGAAGGTCATCATAATGAATGGCAACCGGGCAATGATAGCCTTTTGCTTTCAGGCGCTCGCTCATCTCGATGCCTGCGTACAAAGGACTCATTCCATGGTCACCCAGGGTTCCTTTACACATACGAACTTTCAATCCACGAAGCACCTGAGGATATTTCTCAAATAATCTGTCGATCAGATCCTCTCTGAAATCTGCAGGATCGTGATCCTCTTCGTGCTTACATAAGCTCTTATTTCCAAAAGTAGAAACATTCAGATAAGAATAAACAGTAGATTCATATCTTACAATATTGGACATATAAAACTGTTCAAAGTTCGATGCTCCGCAGGTTCCGCCGTCGCAGGCTGTTGTAACACCATTTGGGATGCACACGGTATCTGCATTAGCTCCAATGATCGTTCCATATAAATTCAGGTGTGCGTGTTCATCAATGATACCCGGAACTACATAATTGCATTCTGCATCTACTTCGTTATTACTCTGGGTATCTTCATCCAGGGCAACAAATACGCCCTGGTGAATACCGATGTCTTTCTTTTCAAATTTCGCATTGACAGAATCGAATACCTGTCCATTGCGAATGATCATGTCTATCTTTTTCATATTTTAGCCTTTCATCAGGTTCGGCAGGAATGTTGAGAATGCCGGAACATAAGAAATTAAAAATACGGTTGCAAACAGGATAACTACAAATGGGAGTACATTCTTTGCAAGTGTTACCACATCCTGCTTGGTTGCCGGAATTGCTGCAAACAGACAGTTTCCAAAAGGTGGTGTTGCCTGTCCTACTGCAAGGTTGAATACGATGATACATCCTAAGTGAACCGGGTCAATTCCAAAGGACATTGCGATTGGATAAACAAGGGGTGCAACGATAAGGATGATAGCTCCGGAGTCCATCAGCATACCGAGGATGATAAGAAGTACATTCAGGAATAACAGGAATGTAATCTTACTGTGGATCATGGATGTCATCAGTGATGTAAACAGTGCCGGTACATTGTAAACAGTAAGTACATAGCCGAACAGTGTAGCTGCCATAATCAGAAGAAGAATGTTTGCAGTACCTTTTACGCTGTCGATTACAATCTGTTTGATACGCTCAACAGTCATCTCCTTGTATACGAAGATAGAAACGATCAGGCCGTATACAACTGCAACTGCTGCTGATTCTGTTGGTGTGAAGATACCTGTGTAAATACCTCCAAGGATGATAACTGGCATCAGGATTGCCCAGATTGCTTCTTTTAAGCTCTTGCCAACGTTCGCCCAGGAGAACTCATTTGATTTCGGAATGTCATGCTTGCGTGCATAGAGATATGCGTAGATACACATGAACACACCAGCCATGATTCCAGGGATAACACCAGACATCAGAAGTTTGGATACGGAGGTTCCGGTTGTGGAACCATATACAACGAATACGATACTTGGCGGAATAACGATTCCAAGAGTACCACCAGCTACCGGAAGAGCAGCTGCATAGCCTTTCGGATAATTCTCTTTAACCAGCTCCGGATAAAGCATAGCTCCGATTGCTGCTGTTGTTGCGATGGAAGATCCAGAAAGTGCTGCGAACAGCATACATACCAGAAGAACTACGATGGAAAGACCGCCGCGAAGATGCCCTACACAAGCTTTTGCGAACATGATCATTCGGCTTGAAATACCACCATGCTGCATGATTGCACCTGCCAGCATGAAGAAGAAAATTGCAAGAAGTGTATATTTGGCACCGCCGTTATACATCTTAGATGCGATCTGCATCAGTGGAAGTCCGTCGATCATACAAACGGATGCAGCACTTGCAAGAAGTAAGGACCATGCAAACGGAACTCCCAAGATTAAAGTCACTACAAATACGATTAATAAAACAAGTATGGGATTCATTGTTCCGCCTCCTCTTCTACTCCCGTCTGAATTGCTGCCAGATGTTTAAATAAAACCACTACGTGATCAAATAACATTAAAATGGAACCGATAATTAACAGGCTGTATAACTGCAGGTATGTAATAGGAAGTGTTGCTACCTGCTGATTGTATTGTGCTGTATGCTGAACCAATGCGATAGAACCAAGTAACAGACATACCAGAGCAATGATACTGCAGATATCAGAAATCAGTTTAAAGGCATTCTTTTTTCTGATATCTTTGAATCTGCACACATCAATACGAATTTCTGAATCAGACTTTACTGCAATGTTTCCGCCGATAAGAATCAGCAGCATAAACAATGCAAGACTTAAGTTTTCGCAATATGCAAGGCCACTCTTAAATATGTAACGCATGATTACGTTTACGAAGTTCACAGCGGTCACTGCGATAACAGCGATCATCAGGACCCATTTCTCAACGATGTAAACTTTACTACTGATGTTTTCCAGGGTCTTTGCTATTTTATCCATTCTCACATCTCCTCTTTATAGCTTTTAGAAATAAGCAGTGCCCTGTATCAGTTTTACCTGAATACAGGGCACAGACAATTTATTTTGCGTAACTCTGTATTTCAGCAACAGTGTCTGCATAATCCGGGAACTGGTCATATACAGATTTTGTGGCCTCCTTCAGCTCATCTTTGTCAAGTTCGATTAATGTCATGCCTTTGTCATTGATCAGAGTTTCTTTTGCTGTTTCATTGTCATTCTCACAAGCTGCTCTTTCAACTTCTGTTGCATAAGCTGCTGCTTCGTCAACCCAGCCTTTCTGCTCGTCGGTAAGTCCGTCATAGGTAGATGGGGAAACCAGGAATGCTGCTACCTGGAATACGTGCTCTGTCTCGATCAGATATTTGTTTACTTCAAAGATATTGCTCTGAAGAATGTTTACGTATGGGTTTTCCTGTCCATCAACTGTGTTCTGCTGCAATGCTGTGTAGAGCTCGCTGAAGCTAATTGCTGTTGGGCTTGCTCCAAGTGCATCGAAGATTGCCATCTGAATATCGGAGCTCTGTGTACGGATCTTCAGGCCTTTGAAATCGTCTACACCGTTGATTTCTTTGCTTGCGGTTGTGTTTCTGAATCCCATTACCCACCAGCCTTCTACTTTCAGTGCGCTGCCCTGGAGAGAATCTGCAAATTTCTGTCCAACCTCTCCATCAAGTACTTCGTAAGCCATATCATAATCATCAATAAGGTAAGGCATATCAAATACATTTAACTCTGGTGCAAAGTTTGCTAATGTTGTGGTAACGATTGGTGCTACATCAACGGTTCCCATCTGAATTCCTTCCGCAACCTCTGAAAGAGAACCAAGTGTACCATTACGATAAAGTTCAACGTCCATTGTTCCACCGGAAAGCTCCTGTAATTTCTCCTGGAATGCAACTGCACCCTGATCGAAAATACTTCCCTCTGCATCAGCGTGTGCAAGCTTCAGTGTAACGTCTGCTGCGTATACAGATGTTGTGCTTCCGACTACTCCGCAAGTCAGAGCTGCTGCAACTAATAATGTAACGATTTTTTTTGCCTTCATAATTTTCCTCCTTAAAATATCCCTCTTTAGCATTTTAGTTTCAATTTTAAACGTTTATTTGTGTTCCGTTCTTTGATGGTCTTATAATACCACCTGCCGCTACCCTTTTTCAAGCCATGTGTTTCATTTTATTCGTTTCAATATGAAACATTTGTGTTTTTTCGTCAATTTTAGTGTTTTTTAATTCCATCATGTTTTATTTTGAACCGATTAGATGGTGTTTTTATCAAGAAAAGATTCCATTCTGAAACATTTTGCCCTGCAAAGTCTCCCTTTTAACTCGTCTCTGCAATCCTTATATCTGTCATTCCAGCTGTTTCTGCTCAAATCCAGCCGCTACCTGTCCATTATCCGCAGCATAAAACAGCGGGAGGCTGTGATCCTTGTTCCGAATCACAGCCTCCCACTGTTAGTTTTACATTTATTATTATTTAGACCTCAATAGAAAATACATTAGAAGGATTTTCTACCAGCATTTTGTGGATTCTCTCTTCTGAAACACTCATCTTCCTTAACAATGGAACAAACCGTGTGAGAAGATACTCCAGGCCGTTAGCTCTTCCAACCGATTCCCTATAGGAAGCAAGTCCTTCCACCCTTCCGGCATCCATGCCAAGAACGATCTGGTTCTCATACCCCCGTTCCAGCAGCCAGCAGATATTTTCTGCAATCTCTGTATCCGGGCGGTAAGCCGCTTTATTCGGCTCATCGAAGCAGATGGTTGCTCCTCTATCCAAAATAGAGCTGTAATAATATCTGTCTGGGTTTCTCTGCATATGGCAGAGAACTGTTTTCTCCGGTTTTCCCCCGTTTTTCTCGATCTCATCCAGAATCTCCGGTCCCATAGTTCCAAAGTCTGTATGCATGGAAATCGGGCACCCTGTTTCTTTTTGTGTAATAGCAGCAACCGCAAGAGCCTTCTGCTCCAGCTTCGTAATAATACGGTAACTTGTACCGGCTTTGATAACGCCCGCTTTCGCAATCGTTCTCTCTACATAAGGACCATTGTAGCTGTTCAGGTCCATTCCCTCTGTAACTTCTGCTATCATATATTTTGCAACAATATTTGTGTCAACAGTTGCAAGGAAGGAAGTATTCGGGCAGTAATTGCTGCCTTTCTGGAAACCAGTCGTCATTACAATATTTCCTTTTCCCTCGTATGCTTTTGCAACTTCCAGCATTTTAGAAACATTTCTTCCGCAGCCGATAGGATCCATGCAAACCATGGTTCTTCCGCCGGCATCCAGGAAACGTCCAAATTCTTTTTTTGCAGCCTCTACATCATCCATAAGAAAAGCTGGGTCCAGTTTAATCTCTGGACCCCCGCTTCTAATCAGATGATCATGGGCATCTGTAGCACCAATCTGGTCTGCAGGTATATCTCCAAGAACAGTTCTGATTATCTTCATATTTTTTACACTCCATATAAGAGATTTGGCAGCCAGGTTGAAATAAACGGTACATATGTCATCAGCATCAGCATTGCGAAGATCAATATGTAGAATACAACACTGTCTTTCAAAAACTCTTCTGTCGGACACTTTGTAACGCCACAGGTAACAAACATCAGGTTGCCCATTGGCGGTGTCAGAGAACCAAGCGCCATGTTGAAAATAAATACCATTCCAAAATGTACGGGATCAATTCCAAAAGCCGTTGCAACCGGTACAAGCATTGGAGCGAGTACGATCTGGGCAGCTGTTGCCTCAATAAACATACCAACAACAAGAAGGAAAATGTTTACAGCCAGCAGGAAGATGTATTTATTCTTGCATACGCTGATCAATACGGTTGTCATTGTCTGCGGAACATTCTCCCAGGTAAGGATCCATGAGAAGCAGGATGCAGCACCAACGATAAGCATGATAGATGCTGTAGAACAAACTGTTTCACGGATACAGGTTAAAACGTTATCCCAGCGGATTTCTTTGTAAACAATACCAAGAATTACTGCATAAGCGATTGCGACTGCGCCAGCCTCGGTAGGAGTACAGATACCCAAACGGATACTTCCGATGATGATGATTGGAAGGCACAGAGGCAGGATTGCAGGCTTAAATGCTTCCCAAAGCTCTCCGCCAGATGCCCTCTTCTCGCTAAGGCGCGGAATGCCACGTTTCTTGGAATATTTTGATACAATTATCATCATCGCCACGCAAAGGATGACAGCAGGAACAATACCTGCCACAAACAGGCGGCCGATAGAAGTTCCGGTTACACTTCCGTAAATAATCGCTGCGATTCCCGGCGGGATCAAAGGTGTGATCATTGAAGAAAATGCGGTGATAGCGGATGCATATCCGTTTGGATATCCGGCTTTTCTCATATCCGGTACAAGCAGCTTCGCTTCCATTGCCGCATCTGCCAGAGAGGAACCGGACATACCACCCATAAGGGTGCTCAAAACAATATTTACCTGTCCAAGGCCACCATACATATGGCCAGTCAAAACCTTACAGAATTTCAGCATTCTGTCAGTGATACCACAGTAGTTCATCAGTGCACCAGCTGTAACAAAGAAGGGGATTGCCAGCATGGGGACAGATTGCATTCCACTGATCACGCGCTGCATTGCCAGCATTCCATCAAGTCCGGCGGAGGGGTTCAACACAAAGTATGTAACACAGGCTCCCAGAACAGATGCAAAGACCGGCACATTAAGAAAAAGTAAAACCAGCATGATAATTGCTGCTATAGCGATAGGGCTCATTCTTCTTCTCCTTTCAAAAGTGCTTTCTGGTCATCTCCTGGGTTTCCAAGACCTTTCAGATGGCGATATGTATATACAATATACTGAATTGCCATCAGGATCATCCCAATCGGTGCCGCTACATCAATAAATGCATAATTAATCTTGAAATATGGTGTTACTTTCTTTGTTACAGAGGACATCAGCTGATATCCTCCATAGCAATAATAAATCAACACAATCACAGTTACTACTACGTCAAAAATCTCAAGCGCTCTTGCAGCTTTTCCTTTTAACCGGTTCATTACCAGGTCAATGCTTACCTGGTTTCCGTAGCGGAATGCCACGCTTCCGCCGAAGAAAATCGCATATATGAAAAGCAGAAGCTGCATTTCCTCCAACCATGCAATCGGCTGATTCATTATCTTTCTCATGATTACTCCGGCAAGGGTAATAACTACGATTGCACAGAGACTTAATCCGGAAATAATAACATCAAGATTGCAAACAAATTTCTTTAAGTTCTTCATGTTACCTCCTCCAGGGACTATCTGTCATATTACTTATTCAGCAATAATCTCCTGAATCTTGTCATACAGACCTTCGCTCCAGGTTCCGTCTGCTTCATAGTCCTCATACAGTTTCATGCAGGCATTTTTGAACTCTTCATATGTAGCATCGTCAAGCTCTGCAACTGTACATCCGGCATCCTCCAGAGCAGCTACCATTTCCTCGCTCTGTTTCTGATAGAGGTCGTTGTTGTACTCAGCAGCTTCTTTACCGCAATCGATGATTGCTGTCTGATATTCTTCCGGAAGGCTATCCCAGAAATCTTTACCCATGATGAAGTTGGAGAATGTCATCTGATGGTTTGTCATAGTAACGTTCTTGCAAACTTCCTGGAATGCATTGTTATAAAGAGTTGTCAGAGGATTCTCTACACCATCAACTACGCCCTGGCTAAGGGATGTGTAAACATCGGATAATGCCATTGGAGTTGCTGCGCTTCCAAGAAGGTCAAACATCTTGATGGAAATATCATTATTAGGAACACGAATCTTCAGTCCCTTAAGATCATCCAGAGATTTTACCTCAGATTTTGTCATAAGCTGACGCTCGCCATAGATCCAGTTTGTAGAAACAATCTCAAGGCCTTCGTCTTCCAGCTGTTTTGCTTCATCAGCCCACCAGTCACTTGCTGTGATTTTATACATGGAATCCCAGTCAGAGAAAAGGAACGGTCCCATAACAACGCCGAAATCCGGTACATAGTCCATCAGGTAAGAGCCATCAGCGATAGTACATACGCCCTGTCCTGCAAGTGCCATCTCGATCAGGTCTGCTTTTGCACCTAACTGGCTGTTTGGATATACCTCAATCTTAACAGCTCCATCTGTGGCTTCATCTACTAACTCAGCCCATTTGTCGCAGCCTTCGTCAATTGGATCACCGTCTGTCTGCTCTGTACAGAGTTTAATAGTGTACTCTGGATCAGCATGAACTGCTGTTGTTCCTCCAACGATACCACATACCATTGCGGTTGCTACTAATAATGCGCTCACTTTCTTTGCTTTCATAATTTTCCTCCTTTAATTTTCCCTCTTTTTAGTTTTAGTGTTTCGTTTTAAAACACTATTATGAGTTCCGCTATTTAATAATGCAATATTACCATGTTATACTATTTGATTTCAAGGCGATTTTTCGTTTTATTTCGTTTAAATATGATACATATAACTTTTTTATTGTTTTTCAAAAAATACTGTTCTATTTTGAATCTATATGTTATCATATAAGTAATCCAAATGAGTCCATTATGAAACAACGTTACAGGCATGATTGTTTCGACGGAGGTGTGCGTATGAAAACAAAGATTTTAACAATAGCCCCTTATCCGGGCATGAAAGAAATAATAAACGATATCGCTTCTGGCCGTGATGATATCGAAATGACTGCCCGAATCGGAGATCTGGCTACAGGCCTTGAAATTGTACAATCTTATGATTTGGACGATTTCGATATTATCATTTCCCGTGGCGGTACTGCGAAGATGATTTCTGCCAATATTACCATCCCGGTAGTCGAAGTTGAGATTTCCGTATATGATATTCTCCGCGCCATCAAGCTTGCGGAAAATTATTCCAACCGTTTTGCCATTATCGGCTATCCGGCCATTACAAATTGTGCGAAAATGCTGTGCAATCTTCTTCAATATGATATTGAGATTGTTGCTCTGGATGAAAATACGGAGCCTTACCAACAGATGGAGCATCTGAAGGAGCAAGGCTATGAAATGGTTTTGTGTGATATGGTCGGTACTTCTATCGCCCGTGAACTGGGGATGAACTTTATTCTTATTACATCCGGAAGAGAAAGTATTGAAGCCGCTCTCGATCAGGCAGTACGTTTTTCCAAAATTTTTTCTATTACCAGACAGCAGTCTCAGGTTCTGAAAGCTGCGGTTATCCAGAGCCGTGAAGCATTGTTTATTTATACTAAGGATGGTCAGCCGTATTTTTCCAGTATGGAAAGAAGCCCCGCCACTGCTGCTTTCTTTAATCAGGTGGAGCAGAATCTTACTTCCTTTCTTTCCGATTCCCGCTTCCGGCTGGAAAACCAGGTAGAGAGTTTTGTTTACACCATGTATTCCAGACACGTTACTATCAACGGCATTGCTTATGTATATATTTACCTTCTGATGCAGGATGCACCGCTTCTGGTCGATGACATCGGCGTTTCTCATTATGACACGAAGACGAACTCCATCAATGAGGTTTCTGATTACTATGGCAGTGCCAATCTTATCGGCAGCACAAGAATCACCATGGAGCAATATGCCGCTACCCTGGCACCGGTTATGATCCTGGGTGAAATCGGAACCGGCAAGACAAAGGCGGCTTCCTTTTTGTACTCTCACAGTGAATACCGGAAGAGTCCTTATGTAATTATTGACTGTGCTAATACCAATCAGAAAAAATGGAATTATCTCATTGATAATGTAAATTCGCCTTTTAATGACATTAATACCACGATTTTTATTCAAAATCTTCAGGCGCTGGAAATTTCTCTGGCACAGAAGTTTCTCAGTTACTTGAACCAAGGTGAGATGTGCCGTCGGAACCGTTTTATTTTTTCCTATACTCTTGGCAGTGACAAGCATGAAACGGACACCGTCTGCCAGACTTTTATGAATGAGTTGTCCTGCCTGGTTCTTCGTATCCCGCCTCTTCGGGAGCGTGTTCAGGACATTCCCAACATTACCACCTTGTACATCAGTCAGGCAAACATTGAATTCGGGAAGCAGGTTGTAGGGCTGGAATCGGAGGCCATGGAGCTAATGCAGCAGTTTGGCTGGCCTCAGAATCTGGCACAGTTTAAACGTGTCATTCGTCAGCTGATCATTTCTACCAATGATTACTATATCAAAACTGACGTTGTGCGCCAGGCCCTCTCCCAGGAAAGCCCCAGTTCCCAGCATACCTTCCAGCTTCAGCCAGGCTATGAAATCCTGAACCTGAACCAGAACCTGGACAGTATTAACTATGACGTCTCCCGGATCGTCCTGGAGCAGGAACACATGAACAAAACCAAAACTGCTGAAAGACTCGGCATCAGCAGGTCTACACTTTGGAGGATTTTGCAGAAATAATCTTGATAAAATTCAGGCGCAGTGGAAAATCTGGTAATTTTCCACTGCGCCTGTTTTGTTAATTTTGTTATATTTTTGCTGTGATAACTGCATTTCTGAAAAACCATTCCTGCAATCTGCACGCCCCATTTTGCAGAAAGCATTTTCCAAACACGCTCTAATGCCATGAAATCCAGTTATTTTTTTATTGCTGTCATAAGTGCTAGTGGCAGATAGACGAATATATGTCATAATAAAATTGGAATAGCTGTACAGACTCGTATCTAATCGGTATATAGAAAGAAAAGAAGGTGACCAAAATGTTAAAAAAAGCATCAGGAATTGTTCTTATGATTGCCGGATTGTTTTTTTTCGCAGCATCATTAAAAATGATTTTTGTGGATATTCCAAAGGCAAAATCAGTTTTGAAAGAAGCAGTCTATGTAGGAAATGAAGCATTTAATGCCGAGAACGATGGAAAAATAGTAATTGTCTGCGGTCCACTTGAATTAACGAAACCATCCTGTGATAATGAACTCGGACTGACATTTGACAGCCTTCGTGTTTCACGTTCAAAACAAACTATGCTTCGAGAAAAAAACAACTCTGATTCAAAGCAAAAGAGAAAAAATTTAACGGAACAGGAAAAACTATATGGCATTCTGAAGTGGGGCATGACAACTTCTGAAAAGACTTTTACCGGAGAGGGTAAAGTTGGCGATTATACACTTTCACAGGATTTTATTGATACTATAAGAATGGATTCAACATGGAATCAGTATAATGAGGATGAATTGAAAGCTGCCGGTTATGTCCATACGCAGGATCAGAACTTTACACAGAAGGATTTCATAGAACCATTGTCACAGACACAGCGGGCTCATGCCAAAAATGATTTCCGTTATTTTTATAGCGCCTCTGATTTCAAAGCCGGAGACACTGTGACAGCACTTGGCATTCAGGACGGACAGACGCTCAGACCTGCACCGGAAATCACAAATAATCTGCTAAAGGATGCAATGGATCGGGAAACAGCCGTTAAACAGGGCGGTGCACCGGGTATTGGAGCATCTGTTTTTTCAATCATTTTTTCACTTCTGCTTCTGGCAGGCGGTGCAATCCTGCTTGTAAAAAATAATTAGGAATTATACCCCCCGTACCTTCTTTTATCTGAAAGTACGGGGGGCTTTTTCCTGTCATACAGTTATGCTGGCTTTTCCTTACCTGATCCACTGAACTCGATAATCAATTCATCGTGTATACTTGTATGTTTTTCTCCAAAAACGCCAAAAACAGCCATACACCATTGCACATATTTGAAAAAACGCTTTCTGCATACAGACAATCGGATGAATCCACACACCACCTGATCAATCAATCTCAGGCTATTTTATTTTAAAATTACCAATATACATCAGCTTTACGGCACAATCTCAAGCCAGTAGCCATCTGGATCTACGATGAAATAGATTCCCATTGCTTCATTTTCAAAGCAAATGCACCCCATCTCTTCGTGTTTTTTGTGCGCTGCCTCGTAATCCTCCGCCTGGAATGCCAGGTGGAATTCGCATTCACCCAGATTATATGGCTGTGGATGATCTTTAAGCCAGGTAAGTTCCAACTCAAAATCACTTACATCGTTGCTCAGATACACAATGATAAAATCATCGGTAGTCTTTCTTCTCACTTCGTGCAGATCAAGAGCCTCGTTGTAAAACTTAATAGATTGCTCCAGATCTGATACATTGTAGTTTTCGTGAATCATCTTAAACTTCATAATTCTTCTCCCTTTGTACATTCTGTGTTTTTAATATGTGACTTATATTGCGGATATTCCGTAATAAACCGCTTAATTACATTAGCATCATTCCAGTAATGCATCGGAAAAATGACATTGCAATCTACATTTTTAAGAAAATACAGGATTCCGTCGGCATAGTGATCTCCCTGTCTCGGATCTAAGGGAACAAATGCAGCGTCAAAATGTATGCCCTTGATTTTCCTGATCTCCGCACGATATGCCGAAGTAAGTCTCTGGTTGTCAGCTTTCGGCTCACCATCCCAACACCAGTCGTTTAAATCACCGGCATGATAAATGGTGCCTTCCTTTGTTTTGACAATAAATGCGACACCACTATCGTTAGATAGCAATGTATCAACTTTGGTTTCATTATCCAAACTATAAGCTTGATCATGATAAACATATGTGATCTTCATATCCGACAAATGATTCCTTTTTCGTATATCATTCGCCAGGACTGCCTGATAAGTCATCCCCCTATCATCAAGAATCCCAAAAATTTGTGGGTTAAAATGATCCTCATGGAAGTGACTGCAAAAAACGATTACTTCTTTCTCCTTGTCAAGGTTCGGTAATTCACCCTTATAATAGTCAAATATATAGTAGCATTCTCTTGTTTCAAGTAAAAATCCACTGTGGTTAATGTAAGTAATTTTCATGATATCACCTGTATAAATTAGAGCATATTTGGAAAATGCTTTCTGCGAGATGTGCGTCACAGTTTGTGGGAATGATTTTTCAAACACGCTCTAACTTCCCTTTCTTGCATACTGATCTGTGGACTTTTTATAACTTATTTTGCCAGGTGCTATAGACTTGATACAACGTTAACTGGATTCCCTTCCATAAACTCCTTTATATTATCCGCCAGAATAGAAACTAACCGCTGTCTTGTCTCAAGCCCCTTCCATCCCTTCACATTTAATACCACTTATCTGTTCGATTGGAATGACCGTTTGATCCGTCATGATTATGGTATGCTCGTATTCGTCTACCTTTTTTACAATACCGGAGCACATAACAT